>Ga0123356_10000556_pt1 | contig 41420 bp, 37 predicted proteins | sample TergutEmb28metaG_2_FD_92546 | JGI IMG/M metagenome (GOLD analysis project Ga0123356, IMG submission 92546) | Embiratermes neotenicus P3 segment gut microbial communities from Petit-Saut dam, French Guiana - Emb289 P3 | ecosystem: Host-associated > Arthropoda: Insects > Digestive system > Gut ...
CATCCTGCAGTGACGGTGACAGAGAAGGGTTTTGAATGGGAAGCTCTGGTGCCGCAGTATGAACTAACAGAGGTCGTGGAGAAGTACCACGACAGCATCTGAACCATGATGTCCTACACCACCGCGATCAAGGTCCCTGAGGGTGCTGAGATGTGGCGCATCGACCCCGACGGAACACAACAGCTCGCGGCGGTGTTCGTCGGTGACAGGTGGCGTGTGATCGTGGAACAACCCTCAGGCACCACACCATGAGAGCAGGGGCCTACGCAGTGTGGCGTGGCGAGGTCTTCGCGAGCAAGAAGGTCAACTCCAGCGTCTATCTTTACCTGCCTTCTTCACGGCCTTGTCCTGAGGGGTTCGAGAAACATCCCCAAAGAGGGTGGTCTCGCAAGGTCCACATCTCCGAGGTCGAGCGCCGGTTCTCCGTCACCACGACGGCCGTGTGGCGGGGACATCGGGTGGATGTGAGATACGTCGAGGACAACAAGGCGGCGATCATCGGGAAAAGTGATCGTCCGGGCGATGCCCCCAAGCACCCCTCGATACTGGTGGAACCATACGGAGACTGGCAGGTCTTGGTGCCGGTGTACGAGTTGACAGAGGTCGTAGAGAGATACCACGAGAGCATCTGACCATGCCCGACCACATCTACACCATGCCCCACGGACCCCGACAAACCACGGCAGTCCACGAGTGGCTCAACACCCGAGCCGCCGAAAAACCCGAAGGCGCCGCGCTCACCGACGGCGGAAAGCCCAGTCGGGTCGTTTGGCGGTGTACACGGTCGTCCAGTCGAATGAGCGACCATGCACGCCGACGGCCTACCTGAGAGCTGGAACGAGTCTGGAAGAGGTCAGCCGAAGGCGCGGCGGAGGGGGGTCTCGTGGGCCTCGCGGGCCTGGGTCAGGGGCAAGGTGAACAGGCCCTGGATCTCGAGGGCGGGTTCGTGGACGTGGTCGGCGGGGACGTCCTCGGCGGCGTCGCCCGCGCCACGCTCGCAGGTCTCGGCGGTCTCGCCCAGGCGGACGGCGGGCACCCCGCGAGCGGTGCACAGGTCTGCCAGGGCGGGTTCTGCCGCGCGCGGCACAGACAGCAGCACCCGGCCGGTGGACTCGGAGAAGAGCGCCTCGAACGCGCTCACCCCGTCCCGCTCGCACACGCCGGTCAGGTCCACGCTGGCGCCCATGCCGTAGCGCAGGCACGCCTCGGCCAGCCCGACCGCCAGCCCGCCCTCAGACAGGTCGTGAGCGGCGTCGGCCAGGCCGTCGCGGGCCACGGTGACCAGCACCGCCGCCAGGGCCTTCTCAGCGTCCAGGTCCACCCGGGGCGGCAGGCCCCCCAGGTGGTCGTGCGCCACCTGGGCCCAGGCCGAGCCGTCCAGCTCGGGCCGGGTGGTGCCCAGCAGGTACACCGCGCGGCCGGGCTTGGTCCACCCCGAGCCCATCGCGTCGGCCACGTCGTCCAGCACACCCAGCACCCCGACCACGGGGGTGGGGTAGATCGCCGTGTCGCCCGTGGTGTTGTACAGCGAGACGTTGCCGCCGGTGACCGGCGTGCCCAGCGCGGCGCAGGCCTGTGCCAGCCCGTGGATCACCTGGACCAGCTGCCACATCGAGTCGGGGTGCTCCGGGCTGCCGATGTTCAGGCAGTCGGTCACCGCCAAAGGCCGCGCACCGACGGTCGCGACGTTGCGGTACGCCTCGGCCAAGGCCAGCTGGGCACCGGCGAACGGGTCGAGCTGGGCGTAGCGACCGTTGGCGTCCGTGGCCAGGGCCACCCCCAGCCCGGTGGTCTCGTCCACGCGGACGACTCCGGCGTCGTCAGGCTGGGCCAGCGCGGTGTTGCCCTGGACGAAGCGGTCGTACTGGTCGGTGATCCAGGACTTCGAGCACAGGTTCGGGCTGCCGAGCAGGGCCAGCAGGGTGTCGCGCAGCTCGTGCCCGCTCTCCGGGCGCGGCAGACGGGCGGCGGTGTCGGCCTGGAGCGCGTCCAGCCACGCCGGGCGGGCGTGGGGACGGTCGTAGACGGGCCCGTCGTGGGCGACGGTCTTCGGGTCGACGTCGACGATGCGCACGCCGTGGTGGTCGATGGTCAGCCGGGCGTCCTCGGTGACCTCACCGATCACGCTCGCCTCGACGTCCCAGCGGGTGGTGATCCGCTCGAACACTTCCAGCATGTCGGGGCGGACGATGGCCATCATCCGCTCCTGCGACTCGCTCATGAGGATCTCGCCGGCGGTCAGCGTCGGGTCACGCAGCAGCACCTTCTCCAGGTCCACGTGCATGCCCGAGCCGCCGTTGGACGCCAGCTCGGAGGTCGCGCAGGAGATGCCGGCCGCGCCCAGGTCTTGCAGCGCCTCGATGGCCCCGGCAGCGAACAGCTCCAGGCAGCACTCGATGAGCACCTTCTCCATGAAGGGGTCGCCCACCTGGACGCTGGGGCGCTTCGAGGGCTTGGTGTCGTCGAAGGTCTCCGACGCGAGGATCGACGCCCCCCCGATCCCGTCGCCACCGGTGCGCGCCCCGAACAGCACCACGAGGTTGCCGACGCCCTCGGCGTTGGCAAGGTGGATGTCCTCGTGCCGCAGCACACCCAGGCACAGGGCGTTGACCAGCGGGTTCTTCTGGTAGCAGGAGTCGAAGACGGTCTCCCCGCCGATGTTGGGCAGGCCCAGGCTGTTGCCGTAGCCGCCGACACCGGAGACCACGCCGTGCACGACACGCGCCGTGTCGGGGTGGTCGATCGCCCCGAAGCGCAGCTGGTCCATGACGGCCACCGGCCGGGCACCCATCGCGATGATGTCGCGGACGATCCCGCCGACACCGGTCGCGGCGCCCTGGTAGGGCTCGACGTAGGACGGGTGGTTGTGCGACTCGACCTTGAACGTCACCGCCCAGCCGTCACCGATGTCGACCACGCCCGCGTTCTGACCGATGCCGACCAGCAGGTGCTCACGCATCTGCGGGGTCGTGGTGCGCCCGAACTCGGCCAGGTGCAGCTTGGACGACTTGTAGGAGCAGTGCTCGGACCACATCACCGAGTACATCGCCAGCTCGGCGGCGGTCGGGCGCCGTCCGAGCAGGTCACGGATGCGCGCGTACTCGTCGTCCTTCAGGCCGAGCTCGGCGTACGGCTGGACCTGGTCCGGCGTGGCCGCGGCGTTCTCGACGGTGTCGGACTGGTGGCTGGAGGTGGCGGTCATGTACCTGCGGGTCCCTCGGGTGCTCGACGACCGGCGCGGCCCGTCCGGCGCGCGCCACGCCAAGGCTACCTGTCCGTTCCCCGCCCCACGCCGACCGGCGGCCCAGGCCCGCCACACCTTTCCTTCCCGCATCAGGTGCGTGTCTTGCGTCAGGCACAGGCGCGGAGACCCTGCCTGGCGCGAAGAGCCGCACCTGGCGGAGCAGCGCAGCCGCTTCATGGCATACGGTGCACGACGTGGTGAGATCGAACAGCATCGTGAGGTCGAACAGCACGACGAGGCTGAGCCGAGCCTCTCTGCTCCTTCTCGTCCTGCTCGTCGCGGGGTGTCAGGACGCCGAGGCTCCACCCACGCCGACCGCGACCCCGACCGAGGCACCACCGGTGGTGCTCACGTCAGGAGACGTCGGCCTGACCGTGCGACCGACCGCCTCGTTCACCGCCGCCGGCGGCACTCTCACGGTGACCCCCGACGCCGACGGGTCCGCACGCCTGCACATCCACCTGCCTGCCACGACCTCGTCGCCCGACGCCTCCCCACCACCTGCTGTCGCTGCCACCGTGACCCTCCCCGAGGGGATGGCCCTCGACCTGATGCCCGACCGGTCGTTCCTGATGCTGGGTTCTGATGGGGCTCCCGTCGCCGGGGTCACCCCGACCCGGGCCGCTCGCCCGACCATGGACGACGGCACGCTGACGATCGCCGCGGCCGACGGCGCCGAGCTCTGGCTCTCCGACACAGCCGTGATCGACCTGGACTGGGGCATCCGCGAGGGCGGCAGGTCCCTGGCGGTCACCCCGAGCGCATGGGGCCGCTCCGGTTCGATGGCGGCGTCAGCACTGGTCTGGGCGGCCGTCTCCGCCGACCCCGAGGCCGACACCTCGTCCATGCGCGCACAGCTCGACTGCCACATCCTCGGCGCCCCGAACAAGGCCACCTGGAACCTCGAGCCCTGGCGCCCCGACGTCGACGCCCTGACCATGCTCTCCTCCCGCTGCAACCCCGCATGAGCCACCGGTGGAGCGCCTGAGGTCAGGGCGTGCCGCAGCGGGCGGAGGTCACGAAAGACGCCCTAGACGCGGGCCGGGGCCCCGGCGCTGCAGGGGGGTTGCGCGGGGCCCCGGGGTCCTGAGGGCAGGCTCAGGACGCGGCGGGAAGCCACAGTCCCAGGAGGGGTCAGATCGGGCAGGCATTCCCGCACGAATCATGCTAGCTCGAGGCGAGGGCGCCCGGGAGCATCTCCCGAGAGTGAGCTCAGATCGTGATCGAGCATCACCCAGTCAGCCGAGCGATGCCCGTCTGCCAGGTGCTGTCGACCAGCGGGGGCTGTCCGTCAGCAGAGCGTCACCCGCCAGCGGGGCGCTGCCCGCCGACGAGGCATCACCCGGCCGGCAGGGCGTCGGCGGCGAGCGCGGCCAGCACCCCGGGGCCATACCGTTCCAGCTTGGTCGCGCCGACGCCGCTGATCTGAGACAGCGCCTCGAGGTCGGCTGGGAGCCGGGTCGCGATCTCGCGCAGGGTCGCGTCGTGGAACACCACGTACGCCGGGAGGCCCTGCTCTCGGGCGACGCCCGCCCGCCACGCTCGCAGCCGCTCGAACACGGTAGCCGCCTCGGGGTCCAGGGTCGCCGCGACGGCCGAGGCCTTCGGTGCACGAGCAGCGCGTTCAGCCTTCGGGGCCTTCGGGGGTTCTCGGCGCAGCCGCACCTCACGCTCCCCGCGCAGCACCGACGACGACTCCTCCGTCATCCGCAAGGTCCCGTAGCCGGCGGAGTCCACCTGAAGCAGCCGTGCGGCGAGCATCTGGCGGATCACCGCACGCCACTCGCGGTCTGACAGGTCCTCGCCCAGGCCGAAGGTGCTCAGCTCGTCATGGCCCAGCTGGGCGACCCGGGGGGTGCGCTTGCCGCGCAGGATGTCCACCAGGTGCCCCACCCCGTAGCGCTGGCCGCGCCGGTCCAGCCGGACGATCGTGGACAGCAGCTTCTGCGCCGCCTGCGTCCCGTCCCAGCTCTGGGGCGGGACGTGGCAGGTGTCGCAGGCGCCGCACGGCCCCGACTCCTGGCCGAAGTACCGCAGCAGCTGTTGGCGGCGGCAGTCGACCGTCTCGCACAGCGCGAGCATCGCGTCCAGGTGGGCGCTGGCCCGGCGCTTGTACACCGCGTCCCCGTCACCGGCGTCGATGAGCTTGCGCTGCTGGACGACGTCGGCCAGCCCGTAGGCCAGCCACGCGGTCGACGGCAGCCCGTCGCGCCCGGCCCGGCCGGTCTCCTGGTAGTAGCCCTCGACGGACTTCGGCAGGTCCAGGTGCGCGACGAACCGCACGTCGGGCTTGTCGATACCCATGCCGAAGGCGATGGTCGCGACCATGACCAGGCCGTCCTCGCGCAAGAACCGCGCCTGGTTCTCCGCACGGGTGCGGCGGTCCAGACCAGCGTGGTAGGCCAGCGCGGGCACGCCCTGCTCGACGAGCCACTCCGCGGTCTGCTCGACCGACGCCCGAGACAGGCAGTACACGATGCCCGACTCCCCGTCGTGCTCGGCACGGATCAGGCGCAAGAGGTCGGCTCTCGGGTCGTCCTTGGGCACGATCCGGTAGGTGATGTTGGGCCGGTCGAAGTCGGCGACGAACATCCGCGCCGACCCCAGCTCCAGGCGTTCGACGATCTCCGCCCTGGTCGCCGCCGTCGCCGTCGCCGTCAGCGCGAGGCGCGGCACGTGGGGCCACCGCTCGTGCAGCACCGACAGCCGCAGGTAGTCAGGCCGGAAGTCGTGGCCCCACTGGCTCACACAGTGCGCCTCGTCGATCGCGAACAGCGCGACGCGCCCACGGTCCAGCAGATCAGCCGTGGCGGGCACGGCGAGCCGCTCAGGGGCCAGGTAGAGCAGGTCGAGCTCGCCGGCGACAAATGCCTGCTCGGTGCGCGCCCGCTCCCGACCGTCCTGGGTCGAGTTGAGGAAGCCCGCGCGCACCCCCAGCGCCGACAGCGCGTCCACCTGGTCGGCCATGAGCGCGATCAGCGGGGAGACGACGACGCCCGTGCCCTCGCGCACGAGCGCGGGCACCTGGTAGCACAGCGACTTGCCGCCACCAGTGGGCATCAGCACCACCACGTCGCCCCCGGCGACCACGGCGTCGATGATCGCCGCCTGGTCGCCACGGAACCCCGGGTAGCCCCACACGTCGCGCAGCACCTGGGACGGTGTCCCCCGCGACGGGGCCGCCGGACGCGCCGCCTCGTCGCTGTGCGCGTGCGTCTCGTGCGGACGCGCCTCGTCCGGCCAGCCGGCCGGCTCCTCAGGCTCGTCGTACCAGTCGGGCGGCTCGTCTGCCGGGACCCACCCGTCGTCGGCAGGAGCATCGAGAGACATGGCGACCACCCTAGAGGCCCGCACCGACGCGTCAGACGCGGAGGCCACGGCTGGAGACATCTCTTCTCGCACCGCGACCCGACGAGGCGGCACAGACCGGGACGGGGGCACGACGCTCGCCCTGCCTCGCGGAGAGCGCTGGATCTCACGCAGGTGGCGCTAGCCTGACGCTCGTGCCGACGCCTCGTGACCAGCTGCTCGCCCTCATCAAGGACCTCGCCGTGGTGCACGGCAAGGTCACGCTCTCCTCTGGCCGTGAGGCCGACTACTACGTGGACCTGCGCCGAGTCACCCTGCACCGCGCCGGGGCGCCCCTGGTGGGCCACGTGCTGCTCGACCGGCTGGAAGAGGTCGGGCTCGGGGCGGGTGAGATCGACGCGGTCGGCGGCCTCACCCTGGGGGCCGACCCGGTGGCCGGCGCGGTGCTGCACGCCGCCGCCTCCCGAGGCCAGGGGATCGACGCCTTCGTCGTGCGCAAGGAGGCCAAGGCGCACGGCATGCAGCGTCGCATCGAGGGGCCCGACGTCGCCGGGCGCAGGGTCGTCGTGCTCGAGGACACCTCGACCACCGGCGGCTCGCCGATCGCGGCCGTCACGGCGGCGCGAGAGGCCGGCGCCGAGGTGCTGGGCGTCGCCGTGATCGTGGACCGGGCCACCGGCGCGCGAGAGAAGATCGAGGCGCTCGGCGTGCCCTACCACTACCTGTACTCGCTCACCGACCTCGGGCTGTCCTGAGAGACGCCCCCGGGGCGGGCTCGCGGAGCCGGTCTCACGTCGCGGTACCGAGATAAGTCATCCCACTATCTGGCACATCCACCGGCGGCCTCGCGCTACCGTAGGACCTGCCGGTGCCGAGGTACCCCGAGCACCCCGGCACCGGCACACGCCCCGCCGCACAGCCCGCACACCGGCACGACAGCGCGACCGACGGCCGGTCGTCGTCGCACCTCCCACCCTGGTTCCGTAGGGTGGGGCCATGGGTACCGCACTCGTCACCGGCGCCAGCGCCGGGCTCGGTCTGGAGTTCGCCTGGCAGCTGGCCACGGCTCACCACGACGTCGTCCTCGTCGCCCGCGACACCGAGCGCCTCGAGAGGCTGGCCGGACAGCTCTCCGCCGCCGCCGGGGTCCGCACCGAGGTGATCGCGGCCGACCTGGCCGACCGGGCCGACCTCGACCGGGTGGCAGCCCGGCTCGCGGCCACCGAGCGCCCGGTAGGGCTGCTGGTCAACAACGCCGGGTTCGGCCCTGCCGAGCCGTTCGTGGACGACGACGTCGCTGCCCAGGAGCGCGCGCTCGACGTCATGGTGCGCGCCGTCATGGTGCTCTCCCACAGCGCGGCCACGGCGATGCGCTCCCGTGGCCGGGGCGCCATCCTCAACGTCGGGTCGGTCGCGGGCCTGATGGCGGCGTCCACCTACTCCGCGCACAAGGCCTGGGTGCAGGTGTTCACCGAGGTGCTGGCCACCGAGCTGGCCGGCACCGGGGTCACGGCCACCTGCCTGCGCCCGGGCCTGACCCGCACCGAGTTCCACGACCGGGCGGGGATGGACGTGCACGCCTACCCGCAGGCGGCCTGGCTCTCCTCCGAGGAGGTCGTCTCCCGGGCTCTGGCCGACGTGCGACGCGGCGCGGTGCTCTCCACCCCGTCGCTGCGCTACCAGACCGCCGCCGGCGCGTTGCAGGTGGCGCCCCGTGCCCTGGTGCGTGCGATGAACGGGGCTCGCCGCGCCATCCTCGACCCCGCCGACGAGCACGACGCGTAGGGCTGACCCCCGGCACCACCATGAGCCCGCCCCTGACGGGCGGCAGCGACGACGACACGACCACTCTTCGCCCGAGCGTCGGCCCCGCACCTGTGCGTGATGCAGCACACTGGGGCCATGAGCACACCAGCCACGCCGTCCGCCGGGCGCGCCGTCATCAGCCGGGTCATCGTGCCTCTCGCCGCGATGGTGATCGCGTTCGGTGCGGGCTGGACCATCAGCGCGGGTCAGCAGAAGGTCGACTGGACCGACGCGACCGTCTCCGTGCAGGGCACCTCGGTCTCGGTGCAGACCGGCCAACGGACCGTGCGCGCGGCCGAGACGGTGCCCGCGTGGGTCGACACGGACGGGACGTGGCGCGACCAGACGTGGCCCGCCTGCCTGCCCGACGGGTTCTCGGGAACGCTCCCCGTGGCGGTCACCTCCGCGACGGTCGCGAACAAGACGGTGACCGTGCTGGTGGCCGTGGACTGCCGCGCGTCGTGACCGAAGCGCTCGACACCCTCCCCTCACGAGCCCTAGGGTGTGCCCTGTAGTCGCAGTGCAGTAGTTGTCACACCACGCTCGCTCCGAGCGGACGACGACCACCGTGATTCACCGGTCCCGGTCGTCGGGGTCGAACACCACACCGCAAGGAGTACAGGAATGGCAACCGGAACCGTGAAGTGGTTCAACGCTGAGAAGGGGTACGGCTTCATCGCCCCCGACGACGGCGGCGCGGACGTCTTCGTCCACTACAGCGCGATCGAGTCCAGCGGCTACCGCTCGCTGGAGGAGTCCCAGAAGGTCTCGTTCGAGGTCCAGCAGGGCCCCAAGGGCCCGCAGGCGTCCAACGTCATGCCCTCCTGATCTCGTCGTACGAGGGCCGGTCCGTCTTCCGACGGGCCGGCCCTCGTCGCATCTCCACCCAGGGTCTGAGGCGGAGGTCCGCCCGGGTCGCATACACTCGACTGCGTGATCTTCAAGGGCGTCAGCGAAGGGCGTCCTTACCCTGACCACACGCTGGACATCAAACAGTGGTCCGAGATCCCGCCCCGCCTGGTCAGGCTCGACCAGCTCATCACCACCAGGCGCACGCTCGACCTCGGGGCCCTGCTGTCTGAGGACTCGACGTTCTTCGGCGACCTGTTCGCCCACGTCGTGCAGCACGGGGGGAACATGTACCTGGAAGACGGGCTGCACCGTGCCGTGCGCGCGGCCCTGCAGGGGCGACGCGTGCTGCACGCACGGGTGCTCGAGCTGTGATGACCGGCACCGACCCGACCCGCCAGTGGCGTCGACGCACACAAGAGCGCCAGGCTGTCGTCTTCGGTGTCCTCTTCGCCACGCTCGCGATCATCGGCCTGGTCGGCGCGGCCGTCTACACCGAGACCATCCGGCTGCCGTTTCTCAGCCGCCCGTTCTCGACCCCGGCCCCGGCGGCAGAGTCGCTCGTGCCCTGCCCGTCCGACGGGGCGCTGCCCGTCCTGCCGCAGGAGATCACGGTCAACGTACGCAACACCACGACCCTGACCGGGCTGGCCGGGCAGACGGCGGAGAACCTCCACGTCGCCTACGGCTTCGTGATCGGGACCACCGACAACTACAAGATGACCATCGCCGTCCCCCAGATCGTGTTCGGGCCCGAGGCTGTGGTCCAGGCCTACACCCTGCGCGGCTACCTGCAGAACGCCCAGCTCGTCTTCGACCCTGAGAGGCCCGGCACCGCCGTCGACCTGATGGTCAACCCCGACGGCGTCGAGCTGGCCGAGACGGTCGGCCTCGAGCCCGACGTCCCGCTCGCGGGAGCGGTCGGCTGCGTCCCGCTCGCTGACCTCGTCCCGTGACCCCTGCGCCCACGGGCCAGGCCGACGACCGCCAGACGTCCGCGCCTGCCCCCGGCCGTCGACCGGTGCGGACGCTGACCTCGGGAAGGACCCCGACCACCGCCGTGGTGTGGGTGACGTTCGCCGTGGTCCACCTGTGGATCGCCTTCTGCGGGGTGGTGTGGATCCCCCAGGAGGTGTTCTGGGACCTGAGCCTCTACCGCTCCTGGATCTCCGAGGGCCTGCTCTCCGGTCACTGGCCGGTGCTGGACGAGCCCTGGGTGTACCCCGCCGGGGCCCTGGTGCCTCTGCTGGCCGTCGGCGCGCTGCTCGGTGGTGACGACACCGCGTTCGCGGCGGGATGGACCGTCCTGGTCACCGCGCTGAACCTGGTCACCGTGGCCTGGCTGCTGCGTCGACCTGGGGGCCGGGCTGCCGCGACGTGGTGGATGGCCTTCGTGCTCGCCCTCGGGCCGGTGGCCGTCGGACGCCTCGACGCCCTCGTCCCCCCGCTGGCGATCCTCGCCCTGCTGGCCGTCGCCCGCCGGCCGAGGGTCGCGGCCGTCCTGCTGACGGTCGGTGCCTGGGTCAAGGTGGCTCCCGGTGCCCTGCTCCTGCCGGTGGTCGCGGCGCTCCGACGCCCGTGGCGTGATGCCGTCGTGCCGGCGCTGGTTGTCAGCGCGCTGGTCGTCGGGACGGTCGTGGCGCTCGGCGGCGCGGGGCACCTCACGTCGTTCCTGTCCGCCCAGGGCGGTCGGGGGATGCAGCTCGAGGCGGTCGGCGCCTCCCCCTGGTTGCTGTGGGGCCTGTTCTCGCCGTCGGTCGAGCGCGCGTTCGACCCCGACATCATCACCTTCGAGGTCTACGGCCCTGGGGTCACGGCGGCGGTGCTGGTGCTCGACGTCGTCTTCGTCGTCGCGACGGCCGTCACGGCCTGGTTGGTGTGGCGACGGCGGCGGGGCGGGGCCGACCCGTTGCCGGCTCCTGAGCTGCTCGCCCGCGGGTCGCTGCTGGTGATGCTCACCCTGATCGTGACCAACAAGGTGCTGTCCCCGCAGTACATCGTCTGGCTGGTCGCACCTGTCGCGGTGGCGCTGGCGCTGGGGCTGCCCGGGTGGCGACGCACCGCGTGGTCGGTGCTCGCGGTCGCCACGGCCACCCAGGTCGTCTTCCCCTGGCTGTACGACGACGTGATCGACGGCTGGCCGTTCGCCACGCTGGTGCTCGTCGCCCGCAACGTCGCCCTCGTGGTGCTGTGGGTCGGTGCGGCCAGGGCGTGCCTGCGACCACCCAGCGCTGTCGAGGAACCAGGACAGCCGAGCCGGACCGAACCGGCGGCTGTCGGGGCCTGAGGGCCTGGTGTCAGAGCCCGACGGCGCCGAAGGCCGAGCCGAGGGCGAAGGTCGCGGCGGCCGCGCCCCACCCGATGGCCAGCTGACGCAGCGCCCGCCACAGCGGGGACGAGCCGGAGAGCACCCCGACGATCGCGCCGGTGGCGACCAGCGCGAACCCGACCAGCCCGGCCGACCAGACCACCGCCATCATGCCCTGGACGCCGAGCGCGTAAGGGATCACCGGGACGATGGCCCCGACGGAGAAGGCCGCGAACGACGAGCTCGCGGCGTGCCAGGCGGTGCCGACCACCTCGTCCCTGTCGTCCGACGGGGGGTCGTGCGGGGCGAGCACACCCTCGGGCAGCTCGGTGGAGGTCTCGAGCAGCGAGTCCGAGAGCAGGTGCATCCGCTCGTACTCGGCGACAGAGGCGAGCACCGCACGGGCGCGGGCGGCGGCGTCCTCCGCCGTCATCCCCCGGGCGCGATAGACCAGCGCGAGCTCGTTGGCCTCAGCGTCCAGCGCGGCGAGCACCTTGCCCGACTTGCGCGACGGGCGTCCTGCGGCGAGCAGCTCGCGCTGAGAGCTCACCGAGACGTACTCCCCCGCACCCATCGACAGCGCCCCGGCCAGCAGCCCCGCCACACCGGTCAACAGCACCGTGGAGTGAGACACCCCGCTGGCGCCGATGCCCAGCACCAGGGCCAGGTTGGAGACCAGCCCGTCGTTGGCGCCGAAGACGGCTGCCCTGAAGGAGCCTGAGATCTGCTGGCGTCCGCGCCGGGCCAGGCCACGGATCACCTCGGAGTGGATCTCCTCGTCAGCGATCATCTGCGGGGTGACGTCGGCGTCGGTGCGGTTGGCCAGCCGCGTCTCGGCGCGCTGGGCGAGGGCGAGCACGAACAGCGACCCGAACCGGCGTGCCGCCCAGCCCAGCGTGCGCGTGCGCCAGGTGCCCTTGTGCGGAGCGCCGACGCGATCCCCGAGCAGGGCCAACCAGTGCGCCTCGTGACGACGCTCCGCCTCGGCCAGGGCGAGCAGGATCTCCCGCTCCTCACCCTCACGACGCGCGGCCAGGTCCCGGTACACCGCGGCCTCGGACCGCTCGTCGGCCAGGTGGCGCCGCCAGCGCCGGAGGTCGGCGCGGGAGGGCTCGCTGCTCACAGACACGGTTCGCTCACGAGCATCATCCTCCCACCCGCGGCGCGATCCGCTCGGCCAGCCCGCTCGCCCTGGTCAGGGTCGGCATCGTGGCGAGCACGAGAACCCCGACCACGGCGCCGGCAGCGACCACCACGAGGAAGCCGCCGTGGGAGCCTGCCTGGTCGATCGCAGAGCCGGCCAGCGCCGCGCCCCCCGAGACGCCGACGACCAGCGAGGTCCCGACCCAGGTCAGCCCTTCGGTGAGGCGGTCGGGCGGGACGATCCGCGTGACGAGGGTGGTCCCGGTGATCATGGTCGGGGCGATGGCCCCGCCGGCGACCACCATGACGATCGCGAGCTGTCCGAGCGATCCGACCAGCACGAAGCTGCTCGCGCCGACCGCGAGCGCCACCCCCGACACCGCGAACCTGCGGGCCGGCGGCGACACCCACCTGCGGACGCCGTAGAGCAGACCCGCGACCAGGGAGCCCACCCCGAACGCGGCCAGCACGAGCCCTGTGAGCGGCCGCTGCCCCTTCTCGGTGGCGAACGCGACGGTCGCGACGTCGGCGGCGCCGAAGATCACACCCATGGCCGAGAACACCACGAGCAGCACCACCAGCCCCGGGGAGCGCAGCACCGTGCGAGATCGCGCCCGACGGCCCGACGGGAGCGGTTCGGTGCGCCGCTGGGCGAGGAACCACCAGCCGCCACCCAGCATCGCGACGGCGGCTACCACCAGCCCCGCCGAGGGGTGCACCGCCGTCGCCGCCAGGGTGGCGAGAACCGGCCCGACGACGAACACCACCTCGTCGAGCACCGACTCCCACGAGTACGCCACGTGAAGGGGCCCGGGCTCACCGTCGAGCGTCACGGACCAGCGTGCGCGCACGAGCGCACCGAACGACCCCTTGCCCAGCCCGGCGACCCCCGCCGCCAGGAAGGCCCACCCCACGGCGGGCTGGGCGACCCCGACCGCGACCAGCCCGGCCATCCCCACGCCGGACACGACCAGCGCGGGGCGCATCACCCGGGCCTGACCGTGCCTGTCGACCAGGGCGGCGAGCGCGGGGGCGGCGACCGCCGAGACGACCAGGTACACCGCGGCGACCTGCCCGGCCAGCGCGTAGCTGCCGTAGACGGCCTGCACCATGAGCACGGTGCCGATCCCGGCCATGGCCATCGGCATCCGGGCGAGCAGGGCCGCGGTGGAGAAGGACACGGCCCCCGGGCGGGTCAGCACGTCGCGGTAGGGCCGAAGCACCCGACCAGCGTCCCACGTCGGTGTGAGGGGCCACGAACGCACAGGGCGTACCGCCGCCGTGCCTCTGACCTGCGCGGGCTCACCGACCGAGAATCGTTCACCCGCTCGCCGTGCGAGCGGCACGAGGTCTTGCGACCATCGTAAGCATGGTTCTTGACGAGATGCTCGGTGACCTCGAGGTGCTCGAGGTGCCCGCTGCCCACAGGTTCGAGGCACGCGCGGCGGACGGCGAGCTGGTCGGCGTCGCCGAGTATCAGCAGATGGGCGACGCGATCGCCTTCACCCACACCGAGGTGCCTCCGGAGCACGGCGGGCACGGTGTCGCCTCACGGCTGGTCGGCGCCTCGATGGACCTCGTCCGCGAGTCTGGGCGTCAGGTGATCGCCTACTGCCCGTACGTGCGCGCCTGGCTGACCCGGCACCCCGAGTACCAAGACCTCGTGGCACGCCCACGCTCCCGGCAGGCACCCCGACCTGAGCAGACCCGGGCCTGACCCGCCGCCTCAGGCGAGCGCGGCCGAGACCACCTGCCTGGCCTCGGCCTGGACCTGGGCCAGGTGCTCGGCGGAGACGAACGACTCGGCGTAGATCTTGTAGACGTCCTCGGTGCCCGACGGGCGCGCGGCGAACCACGCGTCAGCCGTGGTGACCTTGAGCCCTCCGACGGCCTCTCCGTTGCCCGGGGCGGCGGTGAGCCGCGCGGTGATCGGCTGACCGGCCAGCGTCGTGGCCGTCACCTGCTGCGGCGACAGCACGGCCAGCGTCGCCTTCTCCTCACGGGTCGCCGGCGCGTCGACGCGGGCATACCAGGACTGACCGAACTTCGAGACGAGGTCGGCGTGGTGCTGGCTCGGGGACCTGCCCGTCCGGGCCAGGATCTCCGAGGCGAGCAGGGCGGGCAGGATCCCGTCCTTGTCGGTGGTCCACACGCTGCCGTCCATGCGCAGGAAGCTGGCCCCGGCCGACTCCTCGCCGCCGAACCCGACCGAGCCGTCGACCAGGCCGGGCACGAACCACTTGAACCCGACCGGCACCTCGATGAGCGTCCGGCCCAGCGACCCGGCCACCCGGTCGATCAGCGACGACGAGACCAGCGTCTTGCCGACGGCCGTGCCAGGCCCCCACCCGGGGCGGGAACCGCCGAACAGGTAGGAGATCGCCACGGCGAGGTAGTGGTTGGGGTTCATCAGCCCGGCGTCGGGGGTGACGATGCCGTGCCGGTCGGAGTCGGCGTCGTTGCCGGTGGCGATGTCGAAGGGGGCGTCCTTGCCCATGCGCGCGACCAGGCTGGCCATGGCGTACGGCGACGAGCAGTCCATGCGGATCTTGCCGTCCCAGTCCAGCGTCATGAACGCCCACCGGGGGTCGACCGTCGGGTTCACCACCGTGAGGTCCAGGCCGTAGCGCTCACCGATGGCCGCCCAGTACTCCACGGACGCCCCGCCGAGCGGGTCGGCGCCGATGCGCACCCCGGCGGCCCGGACGATCTCCAGGTCCACGACCTGCTCCAGGTCGTCGACGTAGGCCGACAGGTAGTCGTGCCTGCGGGTGGTCTGCGCGGCCAGCGCCGCCTCCGCGCCGACACGCGGCACCGCCCGCCACCCGTCACGCAAGATCTGGTTGGCCCGCTCGGCGATCCAGCCCGTGGCGTCGGAACCGGCCGGGCCCCCGTGCGGAGGGTTGTACTTGAACCCGCCGTCACGGGGCGGGTTGTGGCTCGGGGTGACGACGATCCCGTCGGCCAGGCCCGGCCCCTCGGTCCGCACGCCCTGCGCCGACCCGGCACCGTTGTGCCGCAGGATGGCGTGGCTGACCGCCGGGGTGGGGGTCCAGGAGTCGCGGGCGTCGATGCGGACCTCGACCTCCGCCGCCGCGAGCACCTCCAGGGCGGTGCGCCAGGCCGGCTCGGACAGCCCGTGGGTGTCACGGCCCAGGAACAACGGCCCGTCGGTGCCCCGCGCGTGGCGGTACTCGACGATCGCGGCGGTGGTCGCGACGATGTGCGCCTCGTTGAACGCCGTGTCCAGAGCGCTCCCCCGGTGGCCGCTCGTCCCGAACACCACCTGCTGACGGGGGTCGTCGGCATCGGGCACCCGGTCGTAGTACGCCGCCACCAGAGCGTCGACGTCGATGAGGTCTGAGAGCTGAGCGGGTGTTCCGGCGCGCGGGTCCATAGATCGATCCTCCCGCACCTACCCCCAGATGCACCCCGACGTCACCGACCAGATCGCAGTTTCTTCTCCTCCGCACCGCCTGTGAGGGACCTCCGCCCCGGGGCCACGACCTGCCGGCTCACCGGTGACGCTCCGCCCGAGAGCGGGGCCGGGCACAGGTGCGGGTAGCCTGCGAGGCATGGCCACTGGTGACTACGTCGCGCGTCCGTTCGAGGGACTCCCCGGGGAGCCGGACTGGATCGCGCTCAAAGAGCTCGTCCCGGCCGCGACGGCGACCGTGCGCACCACTGCGGAGCACGGCGCCCGCGACGTGCTCGTCACCACGGCGCTCCCGTCGGCGTGGGCGGCGCTGCACCGCACCGACGGGGTGCTGCTGCTCGCGCTGCAGACGGTCGGCGGCTCCGGCGACGCCAGCCGCGACCTGGCCACGGCCTTGCTGAAGGCGATGGAGGCCGAACCCGGCACGGCGATCGAGACCGTCGGGCAGCCGACCCCTGGTCCCCGCCTCCAGGACGTGCTGGACACCAGCGTGCCGTTCGAGGTGACCGTGCACTCCTCGTTCGAGTACTGGCTCGACCCGACCGTCGAGCGCACCCCCGAGGTGACCCGCGCGCTGGAGGACGCCGACGCCGGCATCATGGACAGCGCCCGGCTCACCGGGGTCGACGCCGCCTACTGGACCCGGATGGGCGCCAAGGAGTACCTGCGCTGGGCCCAGACCGACGACGAGCAGACCGTGCTCGACGGCCTGGCCCGCCTGCACACCCGATCGAGGCGAGAGAAGAGCGAGCTCGCTCGCTCTTCCGAGCCGATCGAGGGTGTTGAGCGCAGCGATCACGGCGCCCGGGTCTCGGCCATCGACGGTGGGCGATTCCTCGGCTACTTCCGCTCGTGCGGCCTGGTGGTCCCGGTGTGGGAGCTCGTCCGAGGCTCGGAGCCCGAGGACGTCGAGGCGGCCATGGTCGACTTCGCGCCGAGATTCACCGCCGCCCTGGCGGACACCGCCCCCCTGGACGCGAACGCCCGCCGCGCCCGCGCCGGCCTCGTCGCCCGCCAGGTCACCCTGCGCTAGCGGCCGCCCACCGGTGAGACGGCCAGACAGGCGGCTGCGAGGGTCTCACCGGCACCAGAGATCTCCTCACCGGCCGACGTCGGTGCGGCTCAGGGGTGGAGGACGGCGGTGAGGGCGAGGATCACCGGGACCGAGGCGAGGGTGCTGAGCAGGACGATGTCGCGGGTGAGGATCTGCGCCTGGCCGTAGCGCGCGGCGAAGTTGTTCATGTTCTGAGCGGTGGGCAGGGCCGCCATGACCACGGCGGTGAACAGCAGGTGGTCGGGCAGGTTCAGCGCCCGAGCGACGAGGTAGGCCACCGCGGGCATCACCACCGCTTTCAGCCCGGTGGCCACCAGCACCGCACGGCGCGGCGAGCCCGGCGCCAGGGGACGCTGCCCGCGCAGGGACATGCCGAAGGCCATGAGCACCATCGGCACCGCCGCCCCTCCGAGCACCTCCACCGGCGTGGCCACGACGTCGGGCACCGACCAGCCGCCCACGGCGACCACCGCGCCCAGGGCCGTGGCCGCCACCATCGGGTTGCGCACGGGCTGCGAGAGCACGTCGCGCACCCGCACCCGCCCACGGGTGGACAGGTCGAGCACCCCCAGGATGAACGGGGAGAACACCAGCACCTGCAGCAGCAGCTGCGGCACGACGTACTGGGCGTCGCCGACGATGTAGGTGGCCACGGGGAGCCCGATGTTGTTGGAGTTCACGTAGGCGGCGCCCGCCGCGCCCATCGTCGTGCCCGCCAGCGGGGCCCGGAACCACAGCCGCGACGCCACCACGTAGAGCGCGGCGGTCACGAGCGCGGCCACGGCAGCCACGAGGACGAACGACGAGAACAGGACGCTGACCTGCGCGCGGGAGACCACGGTGAACAGCAGCGCGGGCACCGCCACGAAGAACGCGACCCGGTTGAGCACCAGGCCGCCCTCAGGCGAGACCAGACGCGCGCGTGCGACCAGGTAGCCCGCACCGATGAGAACACCGATGACGACGAACCCCGTGAACGCACTCAGCACTCGTCCAGTCTGGACCCACGGCTTTGTGCGCGGGTGCCGGGGTGTGCGGAGTGTCTCGCGGAGCCAGGCGTGGAAGACTCGAGGACGACCCCGCACACCTCCGCCAGAGCAAGGAGAGCTCACGATGGGCATCGCAACCCCCGAGGTCTACGCCGAGATGATCGACCGCGCGAAGGCAGGCTCCTTCGCCTACCCGGCCGTGAACGTGACCAGCTCCCAGACCCTGACCGCGGCGTTGCAGGGCTTCGCGGCCGCCGAGTCCGACGGGATCATCCAGGTCTCGGTCGGCGGTGCCGAGTACGCCTCCGGCTCGACCGTCAAGGACCGCGTCGCGGGCACCCTCGGCCTGGCCGCCTACGCCGCCGAGGTCGCCAAGGGCTACCCGGTGACGGTCGCGCTGCACACCGACCACTGCACGAAGCAGAACCTGGACTCCTGGGTGCGTCCCCTGCTGGCCATCTCGACCGCCCAGGTCAAGGCTGGCGGGCTGCCGATCTTCCAGTCGCACATGTTCGACGGCTCGAACATCCCGCTGGACGAGAACCTGCGGATCGCCGCCGAGCTGCTCGATCTGTGCCAGGCCGCACGGATCATCCTCGAGATCGAGGTCGGCGTGGTCGGTGGCGAGGAGGACGGGCACGCCGCCGAGATCGACGAGAAGCTGTACACGACCGTCGAGGACGGCATGAAGACCGTCGCGGCGCTCGGCTCCGGCGAGAAGGGCCGCTACCTCACGGCGCTGACCTTCGGCAACGTGCACGGGGTGTACAAGCCGGGCGCGGTCCAGCTGCGCCCGGGTCTGCTCAAGGAGATCCAGGACGCGGTGGGGGCCCACCTGGGCAAGGACAAGCCGTTCGACCTGGTGTTCCACGGCGGTTCCGGCTCGACGGCCGAGGAGATCGGCGAGGCGGTGGACCACGGCGTCATCAAGATGAACATCGACACCGACACCCAGTACGCCTTCACCCGCCCGGTGGCCGGGCACATGTTCACCAGCTACGACGGCGTGCTGAAGGTGGACGGCGAGGTCGGCAACAAGAAGACCTACGACCCGCGGGTGTGGGGCAAGCTGGCCGAGGCCGGGATGGCCGCCCGCATCGTCGAGGCCGCGACCGAGCTGCGCTCTGCCGGCAAGAAGCTCTGAGCCGGCACGAAGCCCTGGCAGACGAAAAGCCCTGAGGATGCCCCTCGCGCCGCGTCCTGGTCCGCGTCTCGCGGGCCGGGACCGGCGGGGGCACGGGCATGGCCGCCCGCCCGATCAAACCGGGCGACGAGGGGTCGTGATCGTTCACCCTACAGTGGTCGACGGTGTTGACGAGCGGGGTGAAGAACAGGTCACGAACAACCCTCGCTCGTGCACGAAATGGGACGATATGTCCTATTCGACGTCGTCTTCGACGTCCAGGAGCTCACCGATCCGGGTGACTTCGAGCAGGAAGCGCACGGTCGGCGGGACCCGGAGCAGACGCACGCGGTGGGGGCTGCGGATGGACAGCCTGGCGAGGAAAGCCACGCCCGAGGAGTCCATGAACGTCACGTGCCTGGTGTCCACCTCGATGGGCAGGCTCTGCCGCTGCGCCTCGGCGGTAGCCTCGGCCAGCTCGCCGACAAGATCGGCATCGACCTCGCCAGACAGCACGATGCGCGTACGGTCTGGCTCGACCAGCACCTGGACGGCGCCAGGTTCTCCCAGCACCGAGGTACCACCGATCGGAGGCCCGCCGTTCGGGGGCCTGCTAGCGTCTCGCACCGTGCTCCTTCCGACGGCCTCGCGTCAGCCAGACGCAGAGACCACTCATCACACCATGCACAGTAGACGATGATGACGGCTGTGAACACCCCCCTTTCGGCGTGTGACGACGAGACGATCGAAAGAGCGCTCGGACGTGCACTGAGCTCGTCGGGTGTTCCCATGCTCGCGCTGAACCCCGAGCTGCGTCCTATCTGGGCCAACGCGGCATTCGCCTCGACGGTCGGCATAACCCTGGAACACCTCCAGAACCACCCGGGCCCGTTTTTCCAGCACCCGGGCATCCGCGTGCCCGACCTGCTCCAGATCACCTCGGCGATGTCGGAGCGGCGCGAGGCGAGCCAGGTGATGCAGATCCGGCACGGCGACCACCGCTGGGTGACGATGCTCGTGACGGGCACCCCGGCTCTCGAGGGCGACCAGATCGTGATGTGGATGCTCCGGCTGGACGACCTGAGCGCGACCTCGCCCGTCGAAGAGCTCACCAGCCGGTTGCTCGACCGCGAGCGCCAGGACCTCGAGGTGCTGGCCGGCGTGTCCCAGGTCGCGACGTACCTGCACGGCACCGCCGACCTCGAGCCCACCTCGCGCCTGCTGACCGGCTCGGTGGTGAGCCGCGCGCACTTCTTGGTCGACCTCGACGACCACCCCGTCTCGACGACCCCAGACGACCCGGCCCTGCGGGTGCTCACCGGCGACCGCGACGCCATGGCCGACCTCGACCTGACCATCACCCACCCTGACGGGTCGCTCTCCGCGGCGGTGAGCGAGCGTCTGCGCGAGCTGTGGCCGGACGAGACCACGGCCACCCTGCTGCCGGTCCCGGCCCGTCACTCGGTGGTGGGCCTGCTCGCCGTCGTCCCCCTCGCCGGCGAGGGCATCGACTGGATGGACGAGACGACGCTGCGGGTGCTGCGCGTGGCCGCCCGACGCGTCGGCACCGCGCTGGAGAGCTCGGCTCTGTATCTGCGCGAGCACCACCTCGCCGAGACCATGCAGCGCGCGATGCTGCCCCACCAGGTCGAGATCGACGACCTGGACGTGTGGACCTACTACGCACCGAACACCACCGACGCCCAGATCGGCGGGGACTGGTACGACATCTTGCCGATCCGCCCCGGCGTCGCCGGCGTCGTCATCGGGGACGTGGTCGGCCACGACGTCGAGGCCGCCGCGGCCATGGGCCAGCTGCGCTCGGTGGTGCACGCCTACGCGTTCGACGGGACCTCGCCCGACCAGGTGCTCGGCCGGGTCGACCAGGTGGTCGGGGGGATGCGCGTGCCCCGGGCGGCGGGCGTCGTCTGCTCCACCCTGACCGCTTTTGACGGCGGGTGGCGGCTGGACTACTGCCGCGCCGGGCACCTTCCTCCGCTGCTGCGCCGCGACCAGGACGTCACCTACCTCACCGACGGGCAGGGCCCGATGGTCGGGTTCGGCCAGCACGCGACGCGCGTCGCCGCGTCGGTCGACCTGCGGCCCGGCGACGTCGTCGTCTACTACACCGACGGCCTGGTGGAGACCCGCACCCGGTCGATGCGCGACGGCCTGGACGTGCTGGCTGACGTCCTCCGGAGCGCCTCGGGGTCGGACGCCTCTCGGATCGGTGAGGAGCTGCTCGCCCGCCTGGCCCGGCGGGCCGAGGACGACATCGCGATCGTCGTGGTCCGCATCCCCGACGCGACGCCCACCATCGCGGCCTCCCGCAGGAGGCGGTGGTCGCTGCCGCACGACCCCAGCGCGCTGCGCATGGCCCGTCAGGCGGCACGGGAGGCCTGCGCCGACTGGAACCTGCCCGGGAGGAAGTCTGCCGAGCTGGTGGCCTCCGAGCTGGTGGCCAACGCGGTGACCCACGGCTGGGGCGAGGTGACGTTGCAGCTGGCCGACACCGGCGACGGCCTGCGCATCGAGGTGGCCGACGCCAACCCCGCACCTCCCGTCTCCACCGACGGGCACCCCGACCGGATCGGCGGGTTCGGCATCAAGATCGTCCAGCGGCTGGCCGACTGGGGCTGGCGGCACACCTCGGACGGCGGCAAGGTGGTCTGGGCCAGGCTCCACGAGGACCCCGAGGCCTGGCCCGAGCCTCGAGGGACGCTCCAGGCCTCCGAGGCCTGATCTCCGCAGGCGCAGGGGCTCTGAGGGCCCTACAGGCCCTTCTGAGGGCTCTACAGGCCTGACGTCGCCGCACCCGAGGGCTGGGAGGCGACAGACACGCACCGGTGGTCCTGCTCGACCTGGAACAGCTCCAGGGCGCCGCAGATCTTCAGCACGAACTCGTCGCGCGCGTTGATGCCGCGCAGCACGGTCGTCCCGCCACGCTGGCTCTGGGCCTCGGCGAGGTGGATGAGGAACCCGGCTCCGGTGGAGTCCATGAAGGTGACCCGGCACATGTCGACGACGATCTGCGGGCGGGGCTGACCGAGCACCTGAGCCGCGACCCTGGGAAGCTGGTCACGCTCCGCCATGTCCAGGTCGCCGACGACGGCGAGGGTCACGGAGGTGGGTGAGATGGACGTCTCGATCACTCGCACGCTTCTTTCGTACTCGTGGCTGTCGCCCGCGCTCGTGGCTGGTCGCACCACAGCATGGCTCTGTGCACGAGGGTATGCCGGCTCGGGCGAGCCCGCACGTCCCTCCTGCCGGTGCCGTCCGATACGCTCGCACACGCACCCGGGTGCGGACGACGCCCGGGCGACGACGAAAGGGTTCGATATGCCTGCCGTGGTGGTGCTCGGTGCGCAATGGGGCGACGAGGGCAAGGGCAAGGCCACCGACCAGCTCGGTTCCGAGACCGACTACGTCGTCAAGTTCAACGGCGGCAACAACGCCGGGCACACGGTGGTGGTCGACGGGGAGCACTTCGCGCTGCACCTGCTGCCGTCGGGCATCCTCTCCCCCGGGGTGGTCCCGGTGATCGGCAACGGCGTGGTCATCGACCTGGAGGTGCTGTTTCGGGAGATCGACGACCTCACCGCCCGCGGGGTGGACGCGTCCCGGCTGCTGGTCTCGTCGAACGCCCACGTCATCGCCGCCTACAACCGCACGATGGACCGGGTGGTCGAGAGGTTCCTGGGTGCTCGGAAGATCGGCACCACCGGCCGTGGCATCGGCCCGACGTACGCCGACAAGATCAACCGGATCGGCATCCGGGTCCAAGACCTGTTCGACACGGACATCCTGACCCAGAAGGTCGCCGGCGCGCTGGCGCAGAAGAACGCGACGCTGGTCAAGGTCTACAACCGCAGGGCGGTGCCGGCCGACGAGATCGTCGAGGACCTGCTGCGCTACGCCGAGCGTCTGCGCCCGATGGTGGCCGACACCTCCCGGGTGCTCAACGACGCCCTCGACGCCGGGCGCACCGTGGTGTTCGAGGCCGGCCAGGCGACCATGCTCGACGTGGACCACGGCACCTACCCGTTCGTCACCTCCTCGTCGGCGACGGCGGGCGGGGTGTGCACCGGGTCGGGCATCGGGCCCACACGGATCGACCGTGTGGTCGGCGTGGCGAAGGCCTACACCACGCGCGTGGGCGAGGGACCGTTCCCGACCGAGCTGCACGGCGAGGAGGGCGACTGGCTGCGCGAGGCGGGCGGGGAGTACGGCACGACGACGGGCCGTCCTCGGCGCTGCGGCTGGTACGACTCGGTGGTGACGCGGTACTCGACCCGCATCAACGGACTGACCGACCTGGTGCTGACCAAGCTCGACGTGCTGACGGGCCTGGAGAAGATCCCCGTCGCGGTCGCCTACGAGGTCGACGGGCGACGTCTGGACGAGATGCCCGACAGCCAGTCCGACTTCCACCACGCCCGCCCGGTGTACGAGCACCTGGAGGGCTGGGAAGAGGACATCACCGGGGCCCGGGCTCTGAGCGACCTCCCTCCGGCCGCCCAGCGGTACGTGACGACGCTCGAGGAGATGTCGGGGACGCGGATCTCGGCCGTCGGGGTGGGCGCCGGGCGCGAGGCGACGATCGTCCGCCACGCCCTGCTCCCCTGAGACCGCGCTCTCGCACCTCGGCAGACGACCGATCACCCTCTCCGCGGCGGGCAGGTGCCTGCGCGAAGGTCCTGGTCAGGCATAGACTCAGTGTGGCGGTGATTGCACCTGCCAGAAGGTTTTTACTTCTTCGGTCGCGACGAGGCTTCAGGTTGTGCCAACGTTCCGCCATCGTAGAAGAACGGCCATCCTCACCGGCGAGTTGAGACCAGGAGCTGACACCATGACCACTTCAGCCAGCATCGAGATCCCGGCGGTTCCCCCGGCCCCCGCGGGCCCGGGTCACGCCCGTCTGCTGGCCTGGCTCAGCGAGATCGCCGAGCTGACCACCCCCGCGGAGATCGTCTGGGTCGACGGCTCCGAAGCCCAGCGCCAGGCGCTCACCACACAGCTGATCGACGCCGGCACGCTCATCCGCCTCAACCCCGAGCTGCGCCCCAACTCCTTCCTCGCTCGTTCCGACCCGTCCGACGTCGCCCGGGTCGAGGACCGCACCTTCATCGCCTCGAAGGACAAGGCCGACGCCGGCCCGACGAACAACTGGCGCGACCCGGTCGAGCTGCGCGCCGAGCTCAAGGGCGTCTTCGCCGGGTCGATGGCCGGCCGGACGATGTACGTCATCCCGTTCTCGATGGGTCCGCTCGGCGGCCCGATCTCCCAGCTCGGCGTCGAGGTCACCGACTCCCCCTACGTCGTGCTGTCCATGCTCATCATGACCAGGGCCGGCAACGAGGCGCTCGAGCTGCTGGGTTCCGACGGGTTCTTCGTGCCAGCGCTCCACTCGGTCGGTGCCCCGCTGGCCGAGGGCGAGGCGGACGTGCCGTGGCCCTGCAGCGACACCAAGTACATCGTGCAGTTCCCCGAGACCCGTGAGATCTGGTCGTACGGCTCTGGTTACGGCGGCAACGCCCTGCTGGGCAAGAAGTGCTTCGCGCTGCGCATCGCCTCGGTGATGGCCCGCGACGAGGGCTGGCTCGCCGAGCACATGCTGATCCTGCGGCTCACCTCGCCGGAGGGCAAGCAGTACCACATCACCGCGGCCTTCCCCTCGGCCTGCGGCAAGACGAACCTGGCCATGCTGCGCCCGACGCTGCCCGGCTGGGAGGTCGAGACCATCGGCGACGACATCGCCTGGCTGCGCCCCGGCAAGGACGGCCGCCTGCACGCGATCAACCCCGAGGCCGGCTTCTTCGGCGTGGCACCCGGCACCGGGATGTCGACCAACCCGACGGCGATCGACTCGCTGGCCCACGACGTGATCTTCACGAACGTGGCGCTCACCGACGACGGCGACGTGTGGTGGGAGGGCCTGACCGACGAGCCCCCCGCGCACCTCATCGACTGGCTGGGGAACGACTGGACGCCGGGCTCCGGCCGGGTGGCCGCCCACCCGAACAGCCGGTTCGCCGTGCGGGCCGACCAGTGCCCGATCATCTCCTCCGACTGGGAGAAGCCCGAGGGCGTGCCGATCGACGCCATCCTGTTCGGCGGCCGCCGGGCCACGAACGTCCCGCTGGTGATGGCTGCCCGGGACTGGGCGCACGGGGTGTTCATCGGCGCCACGGTCGCCTCCGAGCAGACCGCTGCTGCCGAGGGCCCGGTGGGCGTGCTGCGTCGCGACCCGTTCGCGATGCTGCCGTTCTGCGGCTACGACATGGCCGACTACTGGGGCCACTGGCTGGACCTGGGCGCCGAGCTCGAGGCCAAGGGCGTGAGGCTCCCGGCAGTCTTCGGCGTCAACTGGTTCCGCAAGGGCGCCGACAAGAAGTTCCTGTGGCCGGGCTACGGCGACAACTCCCGGGTGATCGCCTGGGCGCTGAACCACATCGAGGGCAAGGCCCCCGGGGTCGAGAACGCGATCGGCGTGGTGCCCGCCGAAGGCGAGCTCGACCTGAACGGCCTCGACCTGCCCGAGGGCACGATGGAAGAGCTGTTCCGGGTGGACCCGGACGCCTGGCTGGCCGAGAGCGCCCTCACCGAGGAGTTCTTCGCGAAGTTCGGCGACAAGGTCCGCCCCGAGCTCCGTGACCAGCTCGCCGCCCTGCGGGCGCGCCTGGAGGCCGCCAAGCAGTCCTGACCTGACACGCTGAAGGCCGGGAGCCCAGACGGGCTCCCGGCCTTCGCCGCCTACAAGACGGGACCAGCATCGGCCTCATTCCGTCGAGGCCAGCCGCTCACCGCCCGTTGCGCCAGGATCAGCCTCCCCACACTGCCGCACCACGGCGCTGACGCTCGTCGCTGCGAGCCGCGATATCTCTGGCCGCAGCGGTCAGCAGCCGGACGATGCGCTCCAGCTCCGCCAGAGCGGTCGACCACTCACGGTGCGCCGCAGAGAAGGCCTCAGAAGCCTCTCCGTGCCACTGTCTGCCCAGCCGGGAAGCGGTCTCCTCCAGGTGTTCCAGACAAGCCCGGATAGCGCTCACCTCATCGTCGATCCGGTGCGTCGTCTTCACGATGCCCACCGAGTGGATCTTCAACCTCACCACGACCAAGCCCTCCCCGCCACTACTCGCCAACTCCTTGCGTGCAGCGAACGGCGCCATCGAGATAGGCGTTGTCCGGGGCATCCTTGATATAGGGAGCAGAACCCTCTACGACCTGGCCCCCATACCGTTCGAACTTCACCCGGTCACCGTCTCTATCGACAGAACCTCCCATGCTGACGAACTGACGATCCGCACCGAGCTCAACACTGACGTAGTCGCCCCGCTCTCCTCTCGTCTCGATAAACAGTTCCCCGATGGGCATACCTCCAGGACTCGGTGTGATGTTTCCTGCGCCACGGAACTCCCTGTCGTCGAGAGACGATCCGACGAAACACAGAACCTTGTCGAAAGTGATGCTCACCACCTGGCCATCACTGCTGGTCACCATCAGCACCCCTGCCGCTCCGCTCGCGACAGAGGAAGGCGTCTGCTCTGGCATCGACTGGCATCCAGCGAGCGCGACAAGAATCAGACCGAAACCCAACGACAGGCCCCTCATGCGACTACGCTTCATCGAAACCTTTCCCTTCTCGAATATCTTGCACCATCTTCGCTCGCTCTTCTGGCGACATCTGCTCCAGTTCTGCCTCCCACCTTCGTTGGACCTCGCTCAGAACTGAGGCAAACGCGGAAGAGAACATCAGGTCGCGGCCACTCTTTCGGCCGTCGAGAACATCCCGCAACTCCCCACGCAACTTTTCGTCAGTCACCTGGTCTCGCAAGCGCTCAAGAGTCCTTCGAAACTCCCGCCCTTCACGACCAGAGGGGTCGACCGAGGGCAGCAGCCACGGCTCTTCTTGCGAGTCGCCTGTCATCATTTCACTTCCTTCTGCGAGGTGAGGTTCTCTAGTTACCGACTGTCGGGTTGTCGTAGGGAACAGGGACGGGAAGGTCTGTACCTTCGATCGCCGCCGCCTGGAACACTCCCACAGCAGCGCCGAAGGTGCGAACGTACGTGATGACCATCTGCATCTCGTCCCATGCCTGTTTCGCGAGCCTTGCACCACGTGCCAACGCGGCCGAGGCACCGATGAACGGCCCGACCCCAGTCCCGGCGCTCGCGGCCGACACCACGACGATGATCACTTGGTCGAGGATCAGCGAGAAAAGACTTGCGACCAGATCAGCCTGAGCCTTGACGGACTCTGCAAGACTCAAAAACTGAGGAGCGAGCTCTTCTGCTCGACACCCAGCCTCGTCAACCATCCTCTCCATCCTTCGGAAGAAGACGGCAGCCGCCTCAGCTTCATATCCTTCCCATCCCAGAAATACTGCGCCCATGGCCTGGCGGAGACTCAGGCTCGAGCGCTCCAGATATATTCCGATCTGCTCGATAGAGGAGCCGACTCGATATAGCTCCGTCCAGTCACCGCCGAAAAACTTCCCCACCTCTTCGACCGGGTTGTAGTCGAACATGACCCCCAAGACGTGTCCGGCGACCTGGGTCGGACTCATCCAGTTGGTCAAGATCAGGTCTTCAAGATTTTCTTTCGGTCGACGCGCCGGCGGGTTTGTCAAGACGGCGGCCGGGTCAGGGTTGTTCCCATAACTGATAGAATGACCAGAAGAGAGATGCCCCAACGGATAGTCGCGACCCGGGACCGTCCCCCTGTGGCCTTGAGCGTACATATCCGAGACCCGGCCTTTGCGAGAAGCGTTGGATCTCGGGTCTATCGCCGCGTAGTCTAGATCTCTGCGGATCCGCTCGAGCTCGGTCACGCCACGTTCATCGTCATCCAAGGCGCGTTGATAGAGACGGCCGATCTCAAACGAGGACATCTCAAGCGACTGCTCATGGGCAGTGCTGAAACGAGCGATCTCTGCCCGGATCTCCTCTACTTTCTTCACAACACCGGCGAACATCACTGCTGTCGGGGTTGCCGAAGCGATCTGAACATATTCGTTTGTGTACCACGTCGCATAGCGCGCCGAAGCACTCAGATCATACAGCCAGCCACCAAAGGCTCTAACATAGTTGGTTTCCATGTCATACGTCACGTCTTTTCTCCTCAGGTTGCGACTACGACAAAGCGCCACTCGTTCTCAGGCCACCGACTTCTTCGTCGGCCAGCATCCTCGAATCTCGGCTTGAAGACGCCTGAAGGTTGTCAAGGTTCCAAACCGGTCATCACTCTACCCCGGGTACTTGGGCTGACAAGCCTCTCCCCAAAATTGGGGACACCTTTTTCACTCGATCCGGTGACAAGGCCCGCCCCGAGGTCCGCGAGCAGCTCGCCGCCCTGCGGGCGCGCCTGGAGGCCGCCAAGCAGGCCTGACCTGACACGCTGAAGGCCGGGAGCCCAGACGGGCTCCCGGCCTTCAGCGTCGGTGGGTCTATCTCGATGCTTGGGCAGCGATGTCGGTGCGATGCTGGGAGCCGGTGAGGTCGATGCGGGCTACGCCGGCGTAGGCGGCGGTGCGGGCGCTGGCCAGGTCGGAGCCGGTGCCGACGACCGACAGGACTCTTCCGCCGGCGGAGATCAGCAGGTTGTCGCCCTCGACGCCGTCGATCAGCGCAGTGCCGGCATGCAGCACGTGCACCCCGGGCACCTGCTCGGCGTCGTCGATGCCCGTGATCAGGTCTCCGGTGCGTGCGCCTCCGGGGTACCCGGCGCTGGCCACCACGACCGTCACCGCGGCCTCGTCACGCCACGTCAGCGGGGGGTGCTCGGCGAGCCGGCCGGTCGCGGCGGCCTTCAGCAGGCCGGCGAGCGGTGTGGCCAGCCGGGCCAGCACCACCTGGGTCTCAGGGTCACCGAACCGGGCGTTGAACTCGACCACCCTCATACCGCGCGAGGTCAGCGCGAGGCCGCAGTACAGCACCCCGGTGAACGGCGTGCCCCGGGCGGCCATCTCGACGACCGTCGGGCGGGCCACCCGCTCCAGCACCTCGTCGACCAGCCCGGGCGGCGCCCACGGCAGCGGCGAGTAGGCGCCCATGCCGCCGGTGTTCGGGCCGGTGTCCCCGTCGCCGATCCGCTTGAAGTCCTGCGCCGGGGCCAGCGCGACAACATCGCGGCCGTCGCTGAGCACGAACAGCGACACCTCGGGGCCGTCCAGGTACTCCTCGACCACCACCTGCCCGCCCGGGCGGTCCAGGCACGCGCCGGCGTGCGCCAGCGCGACGGCACGGTCGTCGGTGACCGCGACACCCTTGCCCGCCGCGAGCCCGTCCTCCTTGACCACGTGCGGGGCCCCGAACTCGTCTAGCGCGTCGGCCACCTGGGACAGGTCGGTACAGGTGCGCGAGGCGGCCGTGGGGACACCCGCCGCGGCCATCACCTCTTTGGCGAACGCCTTCGACCCCTCCAGCCGGGCGGCGTCGGCCGACGGGCCGAAGACGGGCACCCCCGCTGCCCGGACGGCGTCGGCGACCCCGGCGACCAACGGAGCCTCGGGCCCGACCACCACCAGGTCGACCCCCAGACCGGAGGCCAGGGCCGCGACGGCGGCCGGGTCGAGCGGGTCGACGTCGTGCGACGTGGCCAGCGCGGCCGTGCCGGGGTTGCCCGGAGCAGCGTGCAACGCGGTGACCTGCGGATCAGCAGCCAGGGCCCGGACCAGCGCGTGCTCGCGCGCACCGGTCCCGATGACGAGGATGTCCATGCGCCCGACCCTACATCCCTGCCTCTGCGCCTCTCCGTCTGTCTGCCTCTGTCGTCCGCGCCCTGTGTGCCCACCCGCTGGCTCGTCGGGCTCCCGCCGTGTCGTCGGGCTCACGCCGTGTGGTCGAGCATCTCCGACGAGGTGGCAGAAGATTCCGACGGTACGACGGAGGCCCGACCACGTGGTGGCGAGCTTACCGACAGGGGCCGGTCGTGGTTGGCTTAGAGCGTGACGACAGCGCTGCCTGGGTGGACCCAGACCTACGCGGGCAAGGTCCGCGACCTCTACGTGCCCGACGCGAGCCCTGAGGGCGACCAGGTCAAGGAGATGCACGGCGACGTGGTGCTCGTCGTCGCCTCCGACCGCATCTCCGCCTACGACCACGTGCTGACCCCGGAGATCCCCGACAAGGGGACCGTGCTCACCCAGCTCTCGCTGTGGTGGTTCACCCAGCTGGCCGACATCGTGCCCAACCACGTCGTGTCGACGATCGTCCCGGAGGCCGTCGACGGCCGGGCGATGATCTGCCGGCACCTGCAGATGTTCCCGGTCGAGTGCGTCGCCCGGGGGTACCTGACCGGCTCCGGGCTGGCCGAGTACCAGCAGCACGGGGCTGTCACCGGCATCAGGCTGCCCTCGGGGCTGGTGGACGGGTCACGGCTGCCTGAGCCGATCTTCACCCCGGCGACGAAGGCCGAGCTCGGCTCGCACGACCAGAACATCACCTTCGACGCCACGGTCGAGCTGCTCGGCCCGGAGAAGGCCGCCCTGCTGCGCGACCTGACGCTGAAGATCTACCGCCGGGCCGAGGCCATCACCGCGGAGCGGGGGATGATCCTGGCCGACACCAAGCTGGAGTTCGGCCTCGACCTCACCGGCGCCGTCACCCTCGCCGACGAGGTGCTCACCCCGGACTCCTCGCGCTTCTGGCCGGCCGACCTGTGGGAGCCGGGCCACCCTCAGCCCAGCTTCGACAAGCAGTACGTCCGCGACTGGCTGACCTCGACGGCCTCCGGCTGGGACCGCACGTCGGACGCCCCCCCGCCGCCGCTGCCCGCCGACGTGGTGACGCGCACGCGTGAGCGCTACCTCGAGGCCTACCGCTCGCTCACCGGCGAAGACCTCAACCTCTAGACTCTCTCCAGAGCACCACCAGCTGAGCACCGGGAGACCATCGTGGGACGTGTCGTCGTCGACGTCATGCCGAAGCCAGAGATGCTCGACCCCCAGGGCAAGGCCGTGGCTCGCGCCCTGCCCCGTCTGGGTATCGACGGGTTCGTGTCGGTGCGGCAGGGCAAGCGGTTCGAGCTCGAGGTCGAGGGGCCGGTGACCGAGCAGGTGCTGGCTGCCGCCCGCGAGGCGGCGGCGACGCTGCTGTCCAACCCGGTGATCGAGGACGTCGTGAACGTGGCCGAGGGCCAGCCCCGATGACCCGCGTCGGCGTGATCACCTTCCCGGGGACGCTCGACGACAGGGACGCCTCGCGCGCGGTACGGATCGCAGGGGCCGAGCCTGTCGACCTGTGGCACGCCGACGACGACCTGCGCGGGGTCGACGCGGTGGTGCTGCCGGGCGGCTTCTCCTACGGCGACTACCTGCGTGCCGGGGCGATCTCGCGCTTCGCACCGGTGATGACCTCGGTGATCGAGGCCGCGGGGCGGGGCCTGCCGGTGCTGGGCATCTGCAACGGCTTCCAGGTGCTGACCGAGTCGCACCTGCTGCCCGGGTCGATGATCAAGAACGACCACCTGCACTTCCTCTGCCGCGAGCAGGCCCTCGTCGTGGAGAACGACCAGACGCCTTGGACCCGGGACTTCACCGTCGGTGACCGCATCACGATCCCCCTGAAGAACCAGGACGGCCAGTACGTCGCTGACGACGAGACCCTGGCCCGCCTGGAGGGCGAGGGCCGGGTGGTGTTCCGGTATCACACGGTCAACCCCAACGGCTCGCGCCACGACATCGCGGGCATCTGCAACGAGGCGGGCAACGTCGTCGGCCTGATGCCCCACCCTGAGCACGCGGTCGAGCCCGGCTTCGGGCCCGACGGCCCCCAGGGCCCCCGCACCGGCACCGACGGCCTGCGCTTCTTCACCTCGGTCCTCACCACCCTGGTGGGCTGAGGGAGACGGCAGGATCGTCGGGTGCTGCACATCGTGCTCGTCGAGCCGCGGATCGCGGGCAACACCGGGGCCGCGATCCGGCTCGCCGCCGGGACCGGAGCCACGCTGCACCTGGTCGAGCCGCTCGGGTTCGAGATGGACGAGCCTCGGCTGCGGCGGGCCGGGCTGGACTACCACGACCTGGCCCATGTGGTGGTGCACCCCGGCTTCGGCGCGCTGACCGAGGCTCTGCCCTCGTCGCGGCTGGTCGCGTTCACCACCAGGGCGGAGCGCCGCTACACCGACGTGGACTGGCGCGACGGCGACGCGCTGGTGTTCGGGTCAGAGCCGACCGGGCTCGACCAGGCCGTCCTGGACCACCCCCGGGTCACCGAGCAGGTGCGGATCCCGATGCTGGCGGGGCGGCGGTCGATGAACCTGTCGAACGCCGCCGCGGTGGCCGTCTACGAGGCGTGGAGGGTGCTCGGTTTCCCTGGCGGGACCTGAGCTTCCCCGGTGGGACCTGAGCCCCTAGAGACGGGGCCGAACCTGCCTGACGGGACGTCCAGACTCCTCCGAAGGGGTGGGAATCACCCGTGCGGAAGGTGGCTGTTTGCCGGATTCGCCCCACAATCGGTCGAGATCGACGTACATTCTCTCCATGACCACTGTCGGAGAACGCCACAACGTCGGCCTCGGCGACCCCCTCGACGCCGCACCGGCGATCCGGTACGGCCTGCTCGACACCAGCGTGCTCGTGGCCGAGGAGAACGCCTGGCCGCTGATGACCGAGCGCTTCCCCGAGTACCTGTACGTCTCTCCGATCACTCTCGCCGAGCTCGAGGCGCGGATCCTCTCCGCCCCGGACCCCGAGACGCGGGCCGTCCGTCAGAGCACCCTGGACATGGTCTCGGGCATGACGGTGCTGGAGATCAACGAGCAGGTCGCGTCCTGCTGGTCGTCGCTGCTGGTCCAGCTCGCCTCGGTCGGACGACGGGTGGACTCCAACCACCTGTGGACCGCGGCCATCGCCTACGCCTACGGCGTGGGCCTCATCACCACCGACACCGACCTGCACGCGCTGGACGACCTGGACGGGCCGATCATCATCGACGTGTGAGCCCGACCACGGCGTCGGGCGCGATCCTCACCGGACGTCCGGTGAGGTCGAGCACCATACCGTCAGGAGTCGGCCTCACGGTGCGCAGCACGTCGGGCCTCTCAGGGTCGCGCTCGTCGGGGTTACGCACCGTCCACTCCATCCGTGCCGCGAGCCGGACCAGCACCGGGTGCCCCACGACCAGGCTCATCCAGGCCTCCCCCGACCAGGTCCTGCCGGTCGCGGCCGCCTCCTGGAGCCAGACCTCCTGCTGAGCCACCGTCGCACGCAGCTCGCGCCGCGCCTCGACGAGCAGCGCACGCGCCTCGTGCGCGGCTACCACGTCGTCGGTGACCAGCGGGGCGGGCAGCGACCTGACCCGGTACCCGTCCGGGTCTCGCAGCACGAACGCCGGCTGGTCGTCGAGCGTGGCGACGAAGACCCGATCACCGTAGGACAGCCGCAGGACCCCGGACTCGTCAGCACCCGCCGTCGGCACCGTCCGGGCGAGGAGGTCGGCGGCGGTCCACCCTCGACGCTCGGCCAGGGCGGCGACGGCCCGGCTGGCCTCAGCCTGGACCCCGGGGCTGCGAAACCTCGAGTGCACCTGGAGCAGCAGGGTCGTGGCAGCGGGGTCGTCCACCCAGCCCAGCATGGCCACCAGGGCACGGCTCTGGGCCACCCGTTGCGCGTGCCAGGCGGAGAGGTAGGCGGCGACGGTCGGGGCCACCCCGGAGCGACCCGTCGCGGCGACGAGCCCGAGCACCCCTGTCGAGGCGATCGCCGACCCGGCCGGGGTGCGCAGGTGACGCGGCAGCACCGCCGCTGTGAGCTCGTCGACCGACACCCCGATCCTCGTCTGGGCCTGGACGGCCGCCTCGGCCCGGGCTCGACGCTGGGCCTCCGCCGCGTCGATCGGTGCGAGGTCGGTCGCGATCCAGCCGCGCAGGAGCCACAGCCCCAGCTCGGTCGCGTCGGACTCACGCAGCAGGCTGGCGTAGGCGACGAGCCGTGCGGACGGTTCGGCCGACCTCATGCGCGACGCTCGTGCCACCAGCCACTTGACCACCGACACCCTGACTCGCTGCCCTGTCGCCCAGCGCACCCGGGGCGCACCGGACCAGTCGACCCAGTCGAGCTCGGCCGGCAGCCCGTCAGCCACGAGGGCGGCGGCACGAGCCGGCAGGGTGTGGGGCTCGAGGTACCGCTCGAGCGGCTGCCCCGCAGACACCAGGGCGTCGAAGAGGGCCGCTACCACCGCGTCGTCACGCTCAGCCTTCAGGGCCCGCTCCAGAAGGTGCACCACGTCGGGCGCCGGCACCCGGGCCAGCCAGCGCGCCGCGGCCAGACGCACCGTCGCGCGCGGCGAGGTCAAGGCGCTCACGACGACGGCGCGGTGGGCCTCGCCACGGGCGTCGAGGGCGTCCTGCACGGCTCGGCGCACGTCTGTCGGGCCTCCGAGCGCCACGGTGACCAGGCGCATCGTCCACGACTCCGGCCATACGTCGATCTCAGCGACCGCATCGAGGGCGCGGCCCGAGCCTTGGCTCAGCCGCGCGACCACCGTCTCCAGGTCGGGCAGCTCGGGGTCGATCGGCGGGGAGCCCTCGGAGAGCATCGTCATGCGGTCGTCGACCCGCTCATGCAACCGCTCCCTGAAGACGTCGCGCCCACCGCCGGGCGAGGGCGTCAGGCTACGACGAGCGACGCCTCCTGTCACCCTCCTTGAGAAGACTTCACCACAGCGTCAGCGACAGCATCATGCGTCTCTCGTATTACGAGAGACAAGTATCGTGTTGTCAGAGATATAGTTCGCGATGTGAGAGACGCACCGCCGCTGATCCCGATCTTCCGGTCACCGTTGCAGGCCGAGGTGCTGCTCCACGTGCTCACCGGCGACCGCCCGCTCACCGCGGCCGAGCTCTCCCGGATCCTCCACCGTCCCGAGCCCAGCGTCGCCCGCGAGGTCCGCCGCCTGCTCGACACCGGTGTCATCCGTGGTGAACCTCGTGGACGTCTGGTGCTCTTGCACCCCGACGAGGACAGTCCCGCCACCGCACCCTTGCGTCAGCTGCTGATCGTCACCTACGGACCGTCGGTGCACCTCGCCCACGCGCTGACCGGCGTGGCCGGGATCGAGGAGGCCTACGTCTACGGCCCGTGGGCCGCCCGACAGCACGGTGAACCCGGCCAGATGCCGCACCAGGTCGACCTGCTCCTCGTCGGCGCCCCCGCGCGCAGCGAGGTCGAGGAGGCCCTCGAGCCGGTGCGGACCCTGCTGCACCGACCGGTGGAGGTGCTCTACGTCACGGCCCGGCGCTGGGCCCTGGCCGACGTCGCCTTCCTCGCGCGGATCAAGGCAGGCCCTCTGACCAGCCTCGTCGGGCCCGCCACTCAGAGCTGAGCCGGCCCTCAGAGCTGAGCGGGGTGGCGCGGCTGCGGCACCGTCGTGATGAGCCGACCGAGCCTGGCCCACGACGGGCTCTGCAGCGGCTCGACGGTGATGGAGGGACGTGAGGCGTCGCGCCGCTGGATCAGCACGCGGGTGCTCGCACGCACGGTCGGGTCCGGGGACTGGGCCAGGGCGTCGATCACACCGCCATACATGCGCAAGGTGGTGGTCGAGGCCCGCCCCAGCATCCGGGTCGCGTGGCACTGGCCCTCAGGGTCGAGATCGAGGATGTGCGAGCGCAGCACGGCGGCGTGCCGGATCAGGGACTCGTCGTACCCGCGCATGGCCGTCAGCGTCAGGCAGGCACGCGACGGGATCGAGTCGCGAGCCTCAGGCCCAGGCTGGAAGGCTGAGAGCAGCACCGCGGAGTCGGGGAGACCGAGCTGGGCGGTCATCACCTCGAGCACGGCGACGTCGAGCGGCACCCGGTGGCTCGGTGCGCCGAACACGTCGGCGAGGTCGTCGAGCAGAGCCTCGATCAGACCGCCGCCGATGGGCACCATCGTCTTCGCGATGGGGTCCTGCAGGGACATCCACAGCCGGGCCCAGCGCAGCGCGACCCGCGCAGGGACGTCACCCAGGCCGGTCAGCACGATCCGGTGCGCGGCCTCGTAGCCGCTCAGCACGCTCTCCTGGGGGCGACCCCCGACGAAGTCCGGAGGCGTCGCGGGAGTGCCGGACAGCACGTAGTCCAGCGCGTCTTCGACGTCCTCCCAGCGGCGCGGCCCTGACCAGCCCAGCAGGGTGGACAGCGCGTCGACCCACCGGGTGGGCACCTCCGCCTCCGCGCTGGAGGCTTGCGTGGCGACCTGCTGGCCGTTCCAGGCGCTGGTCTGCGTCGTCCCGGGCATCGCGCCCTCCTCCGATCGAGGGCGCCGTGCCCTCGCAGCCTCAGTCGAGCCGACTGACCCGACCGTACAAGAGTGCCTGAGCAGGAATGTCACGTCCATAGCTGACACCCGGTCAGACTAGTCATGACGTTGTTGAAACCTCCGCACCGGGGAGAGGCTGTCGCAACGCCCGGACGTGCGAAGACCCCGGCCCTCCTCACCTGGAGAGCCGGGGTCTTCGTCGTGCGTCAGGCGGGCTTCAGGCCGGTGCCGCTGTCACCGGAACGGCCCGAGCCGCGCCGGGAAGAGGCTGAGACGTCGCTGCCCGACGTGCTCCCGACCGGGACGGGCTCCGCGTCGCTCTTGCGCTCGCTGATCGGCACCCCACGGAAGGTGAACTCCCCGAGCAGACCCTCGCCCTCCGCGTCCACGATCACCAGCTGCCCGGCCTTGAGCTCGCCGAACAGGATCTTCTCCGAGAGCTGGTCCTCGATGTCGCGCTGGATCGCGCGGCGCAGCGGCCTGGCGCCGAGCACCGGGTCGTAGCCCTTCTCGCTGAGCAGCGTCTTGGCCGCCTCGGTGACCTCGATGCCCATGTCCTTGTCGCGCAGCCGGGCGTCGAGCTTGGCGATCATCAGGTCCACGATCGCGAAGATCTCGGCCTGCGACAGCTGCGGGAACACCACCACGTCGTCCACACGGTTGAGGAACTCGGGGCGGAAGTGCTGCTTGAGCTCGTCGTTGACCTTCGCCTTCATCCGCTCATACGACGTCGACAGGTCGCCGCCGGCCTGGAAGCCGGTCTGCAGCCCCTTGGCGATGTCCCGGGTGCCGAGGTTGGTCGTCATGATGATGACGGTGTTCTTGAAGTCGACCGTCCGGCCCTGGGAGTCGGTCAGGCGGCCGTCTTCCAGGATCTGCAGCAGCGAGTTGAAGATGTCGGCGTGGGCCTTCTCCACCTCGTCGAACAGCACCACGGAGAACGGCCGGCGGCGCACCTTCTCGGTGAGCTGGCCGCCCTCGTCGTAGCCGACGTACCCGGGCGGGGAGCCGAACAGACGCGAGACGGTGTGCTTCTCGGAGAACTCGCTCATGTCGAGCTGGATCAGGGCGTCCTCGTCGCCGAACAGGAACTCCGCGAGGGCCTTGGCCAGCTCGGTCTTCCCGACGCCGGTGGGGCCCGCGAAGATGAACGACCCGCCGGGGCGCTTCGGGTCCTTCAGACCGGCCCGGGTGCGGCGGATGGCCTGCGACAGCGCCTTGATCGCCGCGTCCTGACCGACGACGCGCTTGTGCAGCTCGTCCTCCATGCGCAGCAGACGGCTGGACTCCTCTTCGGTGAGCTTGAACACCGGGATGCCCGTGGCGTTGGCCAGCACCTCGGCGATCAGCTCCTCGTCGACCTCGGCGACGGCGTCCATGTCGCCGTTCTTCCAGGCCTTCTCCTTCTCGACCCGCTGGGCGGTGAGCTGCTTCTCCTCGTCGCGCAGGCGCGCGGCCTTCTCGAAGTCCTGCTCGTCGATCGCCGACTCCTTGTCGCGGCGCGTCTCGGCGATCTTCTCGTCGAGCTCGCGCAGCTCGGGCGGGGCGGTCATCCGACGGATGCGCAGCCGGGCACCGGCCTCGTCCACCAGGTCGATGGCCTTGTCCGGCAGGTAGCGGTCGTTGACGTAGCGGTCGGCCAGCGTGGCGGCGGCGACGAGCGCCGCGTCGGTGATCGAGACGCGGTGGTGGGCCTCGTAGCGGTCGCGCAGACCCTTGAGGATCTCGATGGTGTGCGTCAGCGTCGGCTCGGCCACCTGGATCGGCTGGAAGCGACGCTCCAGGGCCGGATCCTTCTCGACGTACTTGCGGTACTCGTCCAGGGTGGTCGCACCGATGGTCTGCAGCTCGCCACGGGCGAGCATCGGCTTGAGGATCGACGCGGCGTCGATCGCACCCTCGGCGGCACCGGCGCCGACGAGGGTGTGGATCTCGTCGATGAACAAGATGATGTCGCCGCGGGTCTTGATCTCCTTGAGCACCTTCTTCAGGCGCTCCTCGAAGTCACCGCGGTACCGGGAACCCGCCACCAGCGCGCCCAGGTCGAGGGTGTACAGCTGCTTGTCCTTCAGGGTCTCGGGCACGTCGCCACGCACGATGTCCTGGGCCAGGCCCTCCACCACGGCGGTCTTGCCGACACCGGGCTCACCGATGAGCACGGGGTTGTTCTTGGTGCGGCGGGACAGCACCTGCATGACCCGCTCGATCTCCTTGCTGCGCCCGATCACCGGGTCGAGCTTGCCGTCGCGGGCGGCCTGGGTGAGGTTGCGGCCGAACTGGTCGAGCACCGCCGAGCCCGACGGCTGCCCCTCGGCCGGCCCGCCGGACGCGACCGGCTCCTTGCCCTGGTAGCCGGAGACGAGCTGGATCACCTGCTGACGCACCCGGTTGAGGTCGGCGCCCAGCTTGTTGAGCACCTGGGCGGCCACGCCCTCACCCTCGCGGATCAGCCCCAGCAGGATGTGCTCGGTGCCGATGTAGTTGTGGCCGAGCTGCAGCGCCTCGCGCAGCGACAGCTCGAGCACCTTCTTGGCGCGCGGGGTGAACGGGATGTGCCCCGACGGCGCCTGCTGGCCCTCGCCGATGATCTCCTGCACCTGGGCCCGTACGGCCTCCAGGCTGATGTTCAGGGACTCCAGCGCCTTCGCCGCCACACCCTCGCCCTCGTGGATGAGGCCGAGCAGGATGTGCTCCGTCCCGATGTAGTTGTGGTTGAGCATCCGCGCCTCCTCCTGGGCGAGGACCACCACACGTCGGGCACGGTCGGTGAAGCGTTCGAACATGGAGCCCACTCCTGTCGCTGGGCGGCCTGGCACGCACGCGCGTCACAAGCCTGGTGCTTACCGAGACTAACGGCAGCACGACCCCAGATCTGCCCATGTTCGCCACGGGCGTGACCCTGTCAGGCCCGTGGCGACACGGCCTACGGAGGCCCGGGCCGACCTGAGCCGGGCGGGAGAGACCGACAGGACTACCGTGACGCGGGGATCGAGGCCGTGGGCGTGGGCTACCTCCCAGGTCGGATGGGCACCTCGAACGACGCCGCGGGGAAGACGCCGGCGAGCACGATCTTCTTCTCGAGCGGAAGGCTGCCGACGATCTCCACCGTAGGACCAGGGACAGCCCGGACGTGGTAGACCGCGTTGAAGAGCGCAAGACTGCGAGCCTCACACCCAGGCTGCGTGCCCGGCGTGGTCGTGACGCCGCTCAGGTCGACATTCGCGCCGTCGATCTGCAGCGGGACCCCTGAGCTCGGGTAGCACGGGAGGGCGAGGTACCCGATCAGCCCTTCTCTCAGGCTCCAGCGTCCGTCGACGTAGCGATATCCCAGGCTGCCTCGACGGGTCTCGGAGTCGAGCACGAACGTCACGCTGACCGAACCGTCCGTGGCGCTCGAGCCCTGCTCGCCCTGGATGGCGTTGTTGACGCGGACGCTCTGGATCTGGACGTCGGAGATGCGCTCGGTCGCACCCCCCAGGACAGCGTCGGTGAGGAGGACGTCGCTGACAGGCTGCCCTCGAAGACTCTCCCCGTCGATCTCGTCAGAGAGCTCGAGCGCGCGCGACGCGTCGCCTGACGCGACAGCGTCGAGGTACGCCTGGGCATGGTCTCGCAACGCGCTTCCCGACGGCCCGGAGGTGACGGCGCACCCACCGAGCCCGACCGCCAGGGACACCGTCGCACACGCCCCGGTGAGCAATGCCCACAACTTTTTCCGGCTCAGATCCACAACCTCTCCTTCATCTCATCCTCGTCTACGCAAGGCTGGGGTTCCGGCCCGACCCCTAGACAAAGAGCGGGAAGCCTTCGCACTGGTCCCACTTCGGAGGGACCGCATCCTTCGCAGCATTGATGGATTGGCGGGAGTCCTGAGTGCTGGACTGGACCAGCTCGATCACACCGAGAATGACCGTCACCAGGCCGATGACGGCGGTGATGATCCCGAGGACGCCGACGACGATCGTCGACCAGCCCACGATCGTCGCGGCCAGTCCCACGACGACCTCGAGCAATCCGGTGGCCACCTGGATGATCCCGAGGTTGAACTTCTCGATGGAGTCTGCCATCGAGCGGAGAACCCCCCGCAAGGAGTCGACGCTGCCCTGCGCGATATCAAGCTCTCGAATCTGCTTGTCTTTCATGAGGGGATACAGACGAGATGCCGGGCCAGCGTCCCACGACCACACTCCAGCCAGCACCGCGGAGGACATCGCGTCGCGCAGCGCGAGCGTCGGCGTACCGACAAGCTCGTCCATCTTGGCGTCCGCGTCCCTCAGCACCTGCGGGCCGCCGATCCAGGGCACCAGCCTGTCCAGCTGGTCGATCCATCCGCGCAGCGTGCTACAAGCTTTCTTGACGAAGGTGATGAGCGGGTTCGCGATGAAGTCGATCATCGGGTTCTTCACCCAACCAGGGAGCATCGACCAGACGACGTTCCCGATCAGACCGCCCACGAAGGCACCGACCGCACCGCCGATGCTGCCGGCGACAGCACCGATCGAGATGAAACCGACCTGAAAAGCTCCCTCGACCATTTTGCGGATGACACCCGGACAGCTCGTGTCGATGGTGTCGACCACGTTCCGACCGTTGTCGAGCATTCCTTGCACCGTACTTCTGGTGTCGTCTACCCAGCTCATCGGATCGTTTCCGTCTCTGTGATGATGTGATCGCTCTCTTCTGTCGACGTACCCTCGGCCCCGTCGACGGCCAGAGCGGAGTCGTCACCCACCTCGCCACCGTCCATGTCGAGGGCTAGGGGATCGTCTGTGCCATCCATGTCGAGGTCGACAGCGTCACCTGCTCCGCCACCGTCTTGTGCCTCGACATCGACCCCCGGCACCTCAGCACCCGGCACCTCAGCACCCGGCACCTCAGCACCCGGCACCTCAGCACCCGGCACCTCAGCACCCGGC
>Ga0123356_10000557_pt1 | contig 41411 bp, 36 predicted proteins | sample TergutEmb28metaG_2_FD_92546 | JGI IMG/M metagenome (GOLD analysis project Ga0123356, IMG submission 92546) | Embiratermes neotenicus P3 segment gut microbial communities from Petit-Saut dam, French Guiana - Emb289 P3 | ecosystem: Host-associated > Arthropoda: Insects > Digestive system > Gut ...
GGCACTGGCGCGGGCACTGGGCGTACCGGCTGGGGAATTGCTCAGCGACGACTAGACGCTGTGTTTTTCCTACCCTGACCTCAATCTGCGCCGAGCCCGCCACGCCGCCGGCCTGTCGGTCTATGACTTGTGTGAGTAAGACAGGCCGAGGCGCACTGACAGATGAGGTGAGCGAAATGGAAGCTTGCTTCCGATTTCCGAGCCGATTGATGCCTGTTGACGAGGCCTGAAGGACCGACGAGCATAAGTAGCGGGCGCTTCTGGCGGCGGCCTCTTCCACTACGATGAGCGGACAAAAACGTCGAGGTTGGGGTGCTTGGAGATGGATTTCACCAGGGAGGAATTGGAACAAGCGCTGCGGGCCATTGTCTCGGCGATGAGCAAATGTGAAAAGGTGCAGGAAAAGCTCAAAGAGGGCACTCCGCAGCATTCTCTCACTAGAAACCGAATCGAGGCATTTCGGATCGCGTCGGCGCTGATCACCAGGGCAATTGAGGAAGTCTGACATGGCGAAAAAGCTGCGGAAAATGCTGGGTGACGTCAATGCGCCGTCAACCGTCGCGTTGAGAGAATTGATTGACACGCAGAGCAAGGACACCATCCGGAAGTGGTGTCTCGACTACGCCGAAGACAAGGTTTTGCCGATCTTTGAGAAGCACTGTCCGGACGATGCCCGGCCGCGAAACGCCATCGGCGCCGCACACGACTATCTCGACGGCAAGGTCAAGTTCCCCGCAGTTAAGGACATCATTCTGAATCAATGCCACGCGGCGGCTCGCGAACTTGACGCCAAACCGATCGCCCAAGCAGCCGCCAGGGGTGTTGGGCAAGGCTCGGCGGTGGTCCACACCTTGACGCATTCGCTGGGCTTGTTCTTCTATGCCGCCGCGGCGGTGGCCTACGACCGGCTGGGGCTCGATGCCAGCGGTGAGGCCTATGCCGAGATTGCCGAGGAGGTTTGCCTCGACTACACCAACGCCCTGCTTGCGGTCGCGGTGGAGAACGAACCAAGCCCGGCCAAGCTCAAATGGAATTGTTGACAGGATGTGGACGGGCAAACAGCGCAGTCAAAGCGCCACGACGATCATGCTACGGCGCCTCGGGCGGGTCAGCCGCAGGGCTATCACATCATGATGCAGTCTCTTGTGATGGCGTGATGTAGTATTCCTTCATGCGCACAACCGTAACTCTGACGCCGGAGGCTGAGGCCCGGGTCAGGGCGGCCATGGCCCAAGGCAGGTCGTTCAAGGACGTCGTCAACGAGGCGATCGTAAGTGCGCTGGCTCCAGGGCAAACCAGGCCCTTTCATAGCCAGACCTACTCCTTGGGCAAGTTCAATCCAGTTGGTTTGGGGCTCGACTATGACCAAAACAAAGCTCTCGCCCTGGCCGGTTTGCTTGAGGACATCGAACTGGCCAAGAAACGTGAGATGGGCAAGTGAAACTGGTCGACGCAAACGTGCTGGTCTATTCGATTGATTCAGATGGTCAGCACCACAGCAAAGCCCGCCGGTGGATGGACCAGGCCTTGTCGAGTCCCGAACCGGTCGTCTTGCCCTGGCTTTGCCTGCTGGCCTTTGTTCGCATCACTACCAACCCTCGGCTTTACGAACGACCCCTCACCGTCGATCAGGCGTTGGACGTGGTGGAGCGGTGGCTGGCCGCCCCCGCTGTGCGTACGGACATCGCTAGCGGCGGGGTCTTGCCCCGGCTGCGCCAGGCGCTGAAACAGAGCGGGGTTGGTGGCAACACCGTCAATGATGCCTACCTGGCAGCCTTGGCGCTGGAAGTTGGGGCCGAGCTGGTCAGCTTTGACACTGACTTTGCTCGCTTCGAAGGCCTGACCTGGACCAACCCGGCGGCCCTATTGGGAGCGGATAAATCCTGAGTGGCAATCGACCGCAGCTCCGGCCTCCGTTTTTCTCGAGCCCCAATTCTCAATCCCAGCCCCACCCCGATAACGCCGCTAGTGGCACAGAGATCGCCATGGACGGCGCTGGATTGTTCGGTTCGAACCTGAGTGCAGGCAACGGGCCCCGACGCAACTAGCCCGGTCAGCCAGGTCTCAGGAGCGATCAATCGTCGAGGCGTAGATGCGCTCGAAGAACGGCAGGGTTTGGTGAACCAGCGGTCCAATCAGTAACGCCTGGGCCAGAGTGCCGGCCCCGACCTGGCCGCCCAACACATAGCCAATGATGAGTACGGTGATTTCTATCCCCGCGCGAATCGCCCAAATTGGCCAGCCGGTGCGCCCGTGCAAGCCCGTCATCAACCCGTCGCGCGGTCCAGGTCCCAGCTGCGGCGCCAGGTAGATCGCGGTGGTGCAAGCCAGTAGCAACAACCCGCCGGTAAAGAGCAGGATCTGCCACAACAGGTGGTCAGGTTGGGGGATGACGTGCAGGCCAAACTCAGCAGCTGGCCCCACCAGGAGCACATTTATGACCGTGCCGACTCCGGCCCTTTGCCGCAGTGGTATCCAAAAGAGCAGCACCACCAGGCCAATCAAGTTTGTCACCAGGCCAAAGGACATCCCGGTGGTTCTAGACAGGCCTTGGGCCAGCACATCCCATGGCGGGATCCCAATCGAGGCTTGAATCATGGCGGCAATGGCGATGCCGAAGGCGAACAACCCGAGCAGCAACCATGTCAGGCGAAGCCCGGCCCTTAGAACCACAGGAGATAGCTAACCGCTGATTTGGCCTCATCGGTAGCCTTGCGGCGCGTCAATTCGGCCTGTCCACCACTGACTAGGCCTGATTGGTAGCCTTGCGGCGTGTCCAACCAGCCTGCCCAAGGCCTGAGCAGCGCTGAGGCGACCCAGCCTGTCGCCGGCCTGAGCAGCGCTGAGGTAGCCCAGCGTGTCGCCGCCGGTCAGGTCAACGCCACACCAGGAGGCTCGAGCAGATCTGCCGCAGACATTTGGCGGGCCAACATTTTCACGCCCTTCAACGCACTGCTGCTGTCATTGGCCGCTGTGGTGATCGTCGTTGACCGGGGGTTCATGAATGCACTTTTCGGCATGGTCATGGTATTCAACTCCGGCATTGGCATATTCCAGGAGTTGCGAGCCAAACGCAAATTGGACCGACTAGCCATCCTCAATGCGCCAAGGGCCACAGTTGTCCGCGACGGCCAGGCCCAGGAGGTCGCGGTCGAACAGGTGGTCCTGGGTGACACCCTCAAGCTGACCTTGGGCGACCAAGTTGTGGCAGATGGCCAGGTCATCGAGTCGCGCGAGCTGGAAATCGATGAAAGCCTGCTAACCGGCGAATCTGACCCAGTGGTCAAAGCGGTCAACGAGCAGGTGTTGAGCGGTTCGATTGTCGTGGCCGGCAGCGGGCATATCCACGTCACCGCCGTTGGCGCCGATTCCTATTCATACAAGATTGCCGCCCACGCCAAACGCTTTAGGCAGGCCAAATCCGAGTTGCTTCACTCAACTAACCGGTTGCTGAAGTGGATTTCCTGGATGCTAATTGTTGTAGCGCCAGTGCTGATTTGGGGCCAATTGCGGATCAGCACCGACAATTGGCGCCAAGCCGTGGTCAAGGCGACTGCGGCCATCGTTGGCATGATCCCCGAAGGCCTGGTGTTGCTGACGTCGATGGCTTTCATGCTGGCGGCCGTGGCGCTGACCCGCCGCCAGGTCCTGGTCCAGCAAATGCCGGCGGTTGAGGGCCTGGCCCGGGTCGACACACTGCTGCTCGACAAGACTGGCACCCTGACCGAAGGCAGCATCCGCTTCGAGGCCATGGCCGAGGTAGAGGCAAATGACCAAGCCAAAGACCGCCTTGACCAGGTCTTGGTGACTCTGGCCAGCCGCTCGGCCAACCCGACCAATCTAGCCATTTTGGAAGCTTTCCCTAACACCGAGCCGTTCGAGGTCAGCGGGGAGGTGCCTTTCAGTTCGGCCCGCAAATGGAGCGCCATCACCACCAGCAAAACGACCTGGGTTATGGGCGCACCAGAGATCCTGTTTGCCGCCAGCCCCACCGACCGGCACTTCGTCAAAGCCAAGGAAACCGCCGCCCAGGGTAAGCGTGTGCTGGCGCTGATGTCCGGCACTGGCCCACTGGCCGGCCAAACCCTGCCTCCCCAGATGCGCTGCCAGGCGCTAATTGTTCTGAGCGAGCGGATTAGGCCGGACGCCGGTGAGACTCTGGGCTATTTCGCCCAGCAGGGCGTCGACATCAAGATCATCTCTGGCGACTCGCCGCTAACTGTGGCGGCGGTGGCGCGCCAGGTCGGTGTGGGGCAAGGTCAGGCCGTGGCCTTTGATGCCCGTGATTTGCCCGATGCCGGCCCCGACCTTGAGGAGATCGTCAACCGTTGCGCTGTGTTTGGCCGGGTCCAACCTGAACAGAAACGGCAAATCGCCCAGTGCCTGCAGGCTCAGGGCCGGGTCGTGGCCATGACCGGTGACGGCGTCAACGACGCCTTGGCTTTGAAAGACGCCGATATTGGCATCGCCATGAACTCCGGGGCGGCCGCCACCAAGGCCGTGGCCGAGTTGGTTCTGCTGGACAACAAGTTCTCCCATCTACCTAAGGTCTTGGCAGAGGGCCGGCGGGTCATCGCCAATATTGAACGAGTCGCCAACCTGTTCCTGATCAAGAACGTCTATTCACTGGCCATGGCTCTGGCGGTGACGGTGGCGGGTTTCGCCTACCCCTATCAGCCCAGCCAGATGACAGTCATATCAGCACTGACGATCGGTATTCCGGCTTTCTTCTTGGCCCTTGGACCTAACAGCCGGATCTACCAGCCGGGCTTCTTGAAACGGGTCTTGGAGTTCGCCATCCCGGTGGGGGTGATCTGTGCTGCCGCCATGATGGTGAACTACACGCTGATTCAGAAATCTGAGGTCAGCACCGTCGAGGCTGGCACATCGACCTCGATTGTGCTGGTAATTGTCGGTTGGTGGGTGCTGTTTTGCTTGGCCCGGCCGCTGCGTCCTTGGAAAGTGGCGCTGATTGCGGCGGTGGCCGGTCTGTACATAATGATGGTGACGGTGCCCTGGTTGGCGGAGTTGTTCCACTTTGCGGTCAAGTGGCAGGCCGTGCCGGTGGCGGTTCTGGTTGGTGCCATTGGCGCCGGGCTGGTCGAAGTGGTCTGGCGCCTGACTAGGCCTTGAGTCGCCAAAACTGGCCAATCCGCTGTTTGGCTGTGCCAAGTCAGCCAGGGATTGTGCTTCTAGGCCGCTGCGGGTGACGTTTGGTGTCGTTTCACTAAAACCTCTCATCGTGCGGCGTCGTTACACCGTTTCGGCGATCAAGACTTGGGCAATGGCACAGGTGGCTGGTTCGCCTGAAAGATCCAAACGGTGTAACGACGCCACACGATTGGGCGAAATGTTGTAACAGCCACATTCGATCCAGCGGCGGTTCGTCAGTGGGCTGCCCGGCAGTCAGCCTGGGACCAGCCGAAGCTTGGAGTCGTCAGACTCGGTGGTGGTGACGTTCCTCGGAGTCGCGGAATTGGGGCGGTTCTTCGCTGTGGGAATAATCCGAGAGCCCAGGCGTTGTAGCTGACTGTCAACCCGGTCCCGTCTTCGGGTTGGTGGCCCGGGTCGCGACGCCTGATCGTTACGGCCCGGGCCATCCTTAGTTTTGGCCCGGGCAATACCCAGTCCCAAAGACCACCTGGACACCGGTCGGCTTGATACAGGTCGGGGCAAAGGATCGGGCGCCCGGGCTAGCAGGCCGTCTGGCTCCGGTTAAGCCATGCCCAAGCCGCTCCAGCCGCCTGGGCTAGCATGCTGCCCGGTGAAACAGACAGACTTCTTGGACCAAAAACGCCTTGAAGCTGCCCTTGTGGCCGGCGGGCAATACCACGCCATCAGCGTGGTGGACCAGATCGATTCGACCAACGCCCAGCTACTGTCCGCGCCTAGTCCGGGCCACATGACAGCCCTATTGGCCGAGCACCAGACCCAAGGACGCGGCCGGCTCGAAGCCGGTCCAATTGGGGCCACGCGGACCTGGCAGGCCCCGCCCCTGCGCGCGCTACTGCTTTCGGTGTTGGTCCGCCCGCGGGTGGGTGGCCCGCAGCTGACTTTGGCCATGGCCCTGGCCGCACTTGAGGCCATTAACGAAACCGGCCCGCCAAGACTTGTCTCGCCACTTGGCCCGAGGCCGGTCACCCAAGACCGCCACCTGTCGATCAAGTGGCCCAATGACTTGATAATTGGCCACAAGAAACTGGGCGGAATCCTGGCCCAGGTTGGCGCAGATGGCAGGATCGTCGTTGGGTTGGGGCTGAACGTCCACCAAAGCCAAAGTGAGTTGCCTAGCCAAGCCGCCACTTCGCTGCGGCTTGAGGGCTACCAAACCAACCGGACCGAGCTGGCGATTTCTATCCTTGAGGGCTTTGGCCGGCACTACCGAACCTGGCGGGCTCGCCCGGCCAGCCTGATTGACCAGGTCCGGCCTCACATGAGTACTTTGGGGCAAGTCGTCATGGCTAGTCTGCTTGGAGGCAGGACTCTGACGGGCACCGCTATTGACCTCGACCAGGCTGGCCGGTTGAGTTTGCGCCTAGACAGCGGGCGGCTCGCCAGCCTCGATGCCGGCGAGGTGACGCATCTGCGTCCAGGTAGCCTAAGTCGAAAGGCGTGACGGGCCTAGTCCCAGGTGACCACCGCCACTTGCAGCAGGTCCACAACCTTTGGCGGGCACTTATCTTTGAGGCACGGGCCCCCGCTACGCGGGCATCAACCCTGAAGCATGCCGCGCCTAGTCCCAGGTAGCCAGAACCGGAAGTCGTGACGGGCCTAGTCCCAGGTGACCACCGCCACTTGCAGCAGGTCCACAACCTTTGGCGGGCACTTGTCTTTGAGGCACGGGCCCCGCTATGCGGGCATCAACCCTGAAGCATGCCGCGCCCTGCCAAATTGACCGCCATCACCTAGGGTGTACTGCGTGGCCCAAGAGGACCCCCGGTCCGCGGCCCCAGGCGAATACTCGACGGCGGAAGACAGGGCGTCGACCATTGCTGGTGCCCCGACCTTACTGACGCTCGGCCAGGTGGCTGATCAGGCCGGCGTGTCCCGCGAGCGGATCGCGGCGTTTTGGGCCGCCATGGGTATGGCGCTGCCACCGGAGGAGGCCGAGTATTTCACCTCAGCAGACGTAGACGCGCTAATCGCCGCGACCGAGGTGGTCGACTACGGCGTGCTGGGCCGGGAAACCGAAACCGCCCTGCTCCGGGCCTTTTCCCACACGTCCGAGCGACTGGCCTGGTGGCAGATCGAAAGCTTGGTAGCTGATGCGGCCGCGCGCTTTGAACTGGATGATCTCAGCGCCCGGTTGGTGGTCTTGGACCGGATCAGCGACCTGGCCGATATTTTTGAACCCCAGATGGTCTACGCCTGGCGGCGTCATCTTTCCTCGATTATCCGGTTCATGGGTGCAGGTCTGGCCCTCGAAGCCGGCGAAGGCGGCCCCGGGGAAGCAGTCGACCGGTCAGGGGGCGATCTGCCCTTAGAACGTGCCATTGGTTTCGCCGACCTAGTGGGCTATTCGACCATCTCCCACGACCTGGACGCCGCCGCCCTTGAGGCTTTGGTGGGCGACTTCATGGTTCAGGGCCGTGACATTGTCACCCGCGGCGGTGGCCGGGTGGTCAAGGAAATGGGCGACGGCATCATGTTCGCCACTGACGAACCAGTTAGGGCGGCCCAGATTGCCTTGGACTTGGCCCGGGACATCGGGGCCGACGGCCGCACGCCCCCGGCTCACGTTGGCCTGGCTTGGGGCCGGGTGCTGGGCCGTTTCGGTGATCTTTTTGGGCCGCCGGTTAACCTGGCCTCACGGCTGGCGGATTTGGCCGGGCCACGCCAGGTGGTGGTTGACCAAGCCACCGCGGTTGTCCTAAACGACGAGGTTGACCTGCAACTTCAGCCGTGCGAGCCGGTCGAGCTGGCCGGTGTGGGCCTGGTCAAGCCTTTCTGGCTGAGGCACGCGGCCTCTTAGGCAGAGCCGATTCGTTTGGCCAGGTTGTCCGCCACCGCGCCATAGGCGGCCGATGCCGGCGAGCCCGGATGGCTTTGGACCACCGGTTTGCCTTCGTCCCCGCCTTGGCGAATCGCAATGTCGAGCGGGATTTGGCCCAGTAGATCGACTGGCTGCCCCAACGACTGGGTCAAATTGGCGGCGACCTGCTGGCCACCGCCGGTGCCAAAGAGTTCCAACTTCGAGCCGTCCGGCTGGGCCAGCCAGCTCATGTTTTCCACCACCCCGACAATGGGCTGTTTGGTTTGCAGCGCCATGGCACCGGCCCGTTGTGCCACCTCGGCGGCGGCGGCTTGGGGCGTGGTCACAACGATGATCTCCGATCCGGGGATCAACTGGGCGATCGATAGCGGCACGTCACCGGTACCAGGCGGCAGGTCGATTAGGAGAATGTCGAGATCACCCCAGTAAACGTCGGTCATGAACTGGGTCAAGGCCCGGTGCAGGACTGGGCCGCGCCAAACCACTGGCCGGCCCGGCGGTACCAACATGCCCATCGAAAAGACTCTCACCCCGCTGGCCACCGGCGGCAAAATCATGTTTTCCATTTGCATCGGCTCGGCCGTCACGCCCATCATGCGCGGCATCGAGTAACCGTAAATGTCGGCATCCAATACGCCCACTTCGAGGCCTTTGGCGGCCAGGGCCAAAGCCAAGTTGGCCGCCAGCGAACTCTTGCCGACCCCGCCTTTGCCGCTGGCGATGGCGAAAACCCGGGTTTTGCTTTCTGGATCGTTGAAAGGAATCTCCGGAGCCTGCCCACGCAGCTTTTCCTGCAGGGCCTGCCTTTCGTCATCGGACATCACACCCATTTTCAGCGTGACCAAGCCGACGCCACCCACCTGAGCAATCGCGGTTTTGACATCACGTTCGATCTGCTTGCGCATGGGGCAGCCGGCCACGGTCAGGGCGATTTCGACGCTGACGGCGCCGGCCTCGCCTACCTCGATGGAGCGGACCATGCCCAGCTCAGTAATGGGCTGGCGGATCTCAGGATCGATGACCTTGGCCAGGGCGGCCGTGACAGATTCAACGGTGGGTGTAGACACGGTTTGTCAGTCTAGTCTGGCCGCGCCGCCGAACCGCCGGCCGGGCCCGGCAGATGCACTGCCAGACCGCCGGGCCTGGCAGATGCGCTGCCAGACGGCTAGATGTTAGGCGGCCAGCTGGGCTATCCAGGCTTCGATGGCATCGGCGCTGCGTGGCAAAGCGGCCGAGAGGTTGACCGGCCCGGCGGCGGTGATGAGGATATCGTCCTCGCAGCGCACGCCAATGCCGCGGTATTCGGCCGGGATGGCCAGGTCTTCCGGCTTGAAGTAGAGGCCAGGCTCAATGGTGAAGATCATGCCTGGCTCCAGCCGGCCGTCAACGTAGAGCTCCTTGCGCGCCTGGGCGCAATCGTGGACGTCGAGCCCCAGGTGGTGAGAGGTGCCGTGGACCATCCAGCGGCGGTGCTGTTGACCCTCCGCCGCGAGGGCCTCGGCCGCTGTCACCGGTAGCAAGCCCCATTCCTCCAGGCGTTCGGCGATGACTTGCATGGCAGCTTCATGCACATCGCGGAACAAGTTGCCAGGCACGGCGGCGGCGAAGGCGGCATCGGCCGCTTCAACCACGGCCTGCCAGACGCGCCGCTGGGTCGCAGAGTAGCGGCCACTAACCGGGATAGTACGGGTCAGATCGGCCGTGTAAAGCGAGTCGACCTCGACGCCGGCGTCAAGTAGCAGCAGGTCACCGGGTCTGACCGGGCCGGTGTTGTCGGTCCAATGCAGCGTGGTGGCATGACTTCCGGCGGCGGCAATGGTCTCATAACCGACGCCGTTGCCACCTATGCGGGCGCCGGCCTCAAAGGTGGCTTCGATCACCCTTTCGCCGCGCTCGGCGGCGACGGCTTGGGGCAGGGCTTTGACCACCTCTTCAAAGCCTTTGATGGTGGCGGCGATGGCTTTTTTCATTTGGCCGATGCCGTATTCATCCTTGATCAGCCGAGCTTCGGCCGCCGCTTCGGCTAGGGCGGCGTCGGGGTTGGTGGCGGGGTCGTCGCCGGGCGCCACGGCACAGCCTGCTTCCGCCCTGATCTTTTGGACCAGCTCGGTGACCTGGGCCTCGGCATGGGCGATGACACGCAACTGGACCATGCCGGCGTCTTTGGCCAGAGCGTCAGGCAGGGTATCGAGGTGGGCCGTGCGGATGGAAGTGACGGTGGCCATTTGGTCCAGCGAGGGCCGCCGGCCCACCCAGAATTCGCCGCGGGCGGCGTCAGCGTAGAACTCGGCTGTGTCCTTGGTGCCGGGAGGGCTCAAATACAGCACGGCCTCATGGGTGGGTTGGCCGGCGCCCAGGGCAGCTTCGGTCTCCTCGACTGGTTCGAGCACCAGCACGGCCTCGGCCTCGTGGTTCAAACCCAAGGCGGTCAGGTGGGCAAAGGCCGTGTTTGGGCGGAAGCGGTAGTCGGTGTCATTGGAGCGGGCTTTGGGCTTGCCGGCCGGAAAAACCAGCCGATCGCCTGGGAAAACGTTGCCCAGCGCCTGGCGGCGGGCGGCGGCGGCGCCAGCCCCTTCGAGGCGGCGAGTGAGTTCCGGTTCAACCGGGGCCTGGCCCCAGTCCTTGGTCATGAACTCGCGGAAGGCCTTCGAGGTCGGTTTGATCGACCGGTTGGCGACGCGCTCGGTGATTGGCTGGTCGTCCATGCCCTAATGGTGTCACCTTCGCTGGGCTAGCCCAAGCCCGGCGACATCTGCCCAAAACCGAGTTCTGGGTCCAGCATCGTGCCAAACCCCAACCTCACGAGTCTGGGCGTTGTGCCAACTGAGGGGCGGGGCCAGGGTTGTTGTCAGGGATTGGCTCCGGGCATGTGACTTTGGCGATGCTGGCATCGCCCCAAGTCACGGCGCGTGACCACAACTGCGCGCCGCCCCGGCCCCAAACCAAAGCCCGGACTGGCGGAACTAGGAAGGCTGGCCGGGGTTGTTGGTAGGGTTGGCGCTGGTGCCCGCCTGGGCTCCAACCACTGTCAGCCGCGCTGGGCTGGTCCGGGTTTGCAGGTCTGCCTGTTGGCCGCAGACGAGTTTGAGCGCGGTTAGCGAGACAGTCCTTTGGTAGACAAGCGAGGGGAGGCGACTATGCGCATTGTTCCTGGAATCCGTCAAACCAACCGGGAATCCCGCACCAACGGGGTTGCAGAACGAAAGCCAGACCCGCCTGCGCCAGCCGATCCGCCGCCCGCCGCCAAGGCTCGCAGCGAGGCTGAATCACTGGTCACCGCCGCCATCTACCAGGACGGTGAGCGTGTGGCCACAACCGGCTCGCTGTCAGAGACTTTTGGCCAGCTACGCGACAACCCCGGCGCCATGGCTTGGATTGGCCTTTACCGACCCAGTGCCGAGACCATCGGCACCCTGGCAGAGCACGCCCATCTGCACGAACTGCTAGTCGAAGACGTTATCCAAGCCCATCAAAGGCCCAAACTGGAGCGTTACGACTCGACGCTGCTGGTGGTGTTGCACCCGGCGCGCTACCTCAACGCCGAAGAAGAAGTCGAATTTGGCGAGCTTCACGTGGTGCTGGGCCGCGATTATGTCGTCACGATCCGTCATGGCGAGAACCCCGAATTGGGCAGTGTGCGCCGGCGCCTGGAGTCCGAGCCCGACTTGCTTTCGACCGGGCCAGAATCAGTTATGTACGCCGTCATGGACGCGGTCGTGGACCAGTACGTGCCGGTTTACCACGGCCTAGACAATGACATTGATGAGATCGAGTTCCAGGTGTTCAGAGGCGACGCGGATGTCTCACGACGCATCTACGAGCTATCCCAAGAGGTGGCCGATTTTGGCCGCGCTGTCAGGTCAACCGGACGAATCCTAACCGACCTTTCGGCTGGCTTCGCCAAGTACCACGTCGCCCCCGAACTGCAGTCATACCTGCGTGACGTGGCTGATCACGTCACGGAAGTCAGGGAACGAACCGACGCCTTCCACCATTCGCTGCGCGACATTCTGACTGTCAACGCCACTTTGGTGGCCCAGCGCCAGAACGAAGAGATGAAACACTTGGCGGAGCAATCCAAGGCCGAGAACGAGCAGATGCGACGCATCTCGGCTTGGGCCGCCATAATCTTCACCCCGACCGTCATCACCGGCGTTTATGGCATGAACTTCAAGCGTATGCCAGAGCTGGACTGGATTATGGGTTACCCATTCGCCGTCAGTATGATGCTGGTCTCGGCCGGGCTGTTGTTCTTCCTGTTCAAGCGCAAAGACTGGTTGTAACGGGCTGTCAATCCGGCCGGCCCTCTGTCGGGGGCAAAAAAGGTGGCTTCGCCTACACAACTGGGGCACTCAGCATCGGGCAAACCTGTCACACTTAACCTTGTGAAAATCGACCTCCACGCCCACTCGACCGTCTCGGACGGTACCGACACGCCAATACAGCTTGTCAGGAAGGCGGCGGAGGCGGAACTGGATGTGGTCGCTCTGACCGACCACGACTCCTCGGCCGGCTGGGATGATGCCGTGCGGACCGCGTCGAGGTCGGGAGTTTGCCTCATCCGGGGGGCCGAGTTTACCTGCCTGTGGCAGGGTGTGGCCGTTCATATGCTGTCCTACCTGCATGAACCGGCCTTCCCGCCGCTGGTCGAAGAACTCCACCGGGTGCGTCAGGCCAGGCTGGACCGAGCCAGGGTGATGGTCGAAATGGTGGCCCAGGATTTCCCCATCACCTGGGAGGACGTGGTGGCACAGACCGGGCCGGGGGCCGCCGTTGGCCGCCCGCATGTGGCCGACGCCCTAGTTGCCGCTGGTGTGGCGCCAAACCGGACGGCCGCTTTCAAAGAGATCCTGCACTCCCGCAGTCCCTATTGCGTGCGGCATTATTCCTCCGATGCCATAGTCATGGTTGAGATTATCCGGGCCGCCGGTGGCGTGCCCGTCTTTGCCCATCCCGGAGCAATTCACCGCCAGCGCCTAGTGGGAGACCAGGCCATTATGGAAATGGCCGAGGCCGGCCTGGCCGGGCTCGAGGTCTATCACCGCGACAACCCCGCGCCGCAGCGGGCCCGGTTGTTGGCCCTGGCCGAGCAGCTCGACCTGCTGGTAACCGGCAGCTCTGACTATCACGGCGAAGGCAAGGCTAACCGGCTGGGCGAAAACACCACTCCACTGGAGGTTCTGTTAGAGATCGTGGCTCAAGGCGAGCTTGGTCCGGCGGGGGCCGACAAAATCTAGTGGGCGCGCTGGCTGGCGTTGGCGTCAAAGTTGTCCTAGCTGGACTGTTGGGGTTTGGGCTGCGCCGAAAGGGCTTCGTCACGGCCGAGCTGGCCCAGGATCTGGGCAAACTGCTGCTGAGCGTGATCGCGCCGTTCGCCATTGTGGCCGCAGCCACTCGCCCCTACCAGGCTGAGCTGGCCTCCTCGCTGTACACCACGCTGGCGGTTTCGGTGACCTACTTTGTCCTGGCAGTGGCCCTAGGTGTGGCCGTCTCCCGGATGACGCCAATGGAGGTGGCAGAACGCCGGGCTTTGGTCTGCCTTTCAACCTTCCCTAATATGACCTTCATTGGTATGCCGATTGTGGCCGAGCTGTTCGGGGCGGCCGGGTTGCTCTGCGCGGTGGTGGCCAATTTGGTCTTCAACCTGTTTTTCTTCACCTTCGCCGAAAACTACATGGGCTCGGTCGGCTTCAAGCTGAAGACCATAGTGACCTCGCCGGTGGTGATTGCCTGTGTCGTGGCGGTGGTGATCTTTTTTGGCCGGCTGCCGGTGCCGGACGCCTTTGGCTCGGCCTTCGCCATGTTGGGTGGGGCCATGGCGCCGATCGCCATGATGATTGTTGGGTTTGGGTTGGCTGAGTCTTACCTGGGCGAGCTGATCAGGAATCCCTTTGGCTACCTGGCTGGCGGCATGAGGCTGCTGTTTTGGCCGGTGCTGGTGTTGGTGGCAGGCCGGCTTTTGGGGCTGGACACTTTGGCGGTCAATTCGGCCACCATCTTGTTCGCCATGCCCTGTGGCACTATGACCGTGATGCTGGCAGCCCGCAGCGGCCGGGCCTACCGTTTCTGCGCCCAAAGTGTGGTCCAGTCCAACGCCATGATGTTCCTGACCTTGCCCGGAATCTACTGGCTAATACAGATTTGGCCCTAGGGGCGTGGTGAATAACCACGCCCCGGCCGCCTTGCACGCAAGGTGGCGCGAGCGCCACCTGCGAAAACGCGGTGGCAAGCACAGTTAGTGGCCTAGGGGACTGGTGTTGAACACCAGTCCCCTAGGCCACACGACTAGCCGCGCGGCGAACTAGGCGCGACTGGTTTGCCCCCTCGGGTACGGCGCCTGGAGCGTTGCCGGCGAACTGGCGACTCGGCATCGGGCAACGGACGGTCCTTGGCCTGGCCACCCTGAGCGCCCTGCCGGCTTTTGCCCCCGCCTTGGCGACGCTTGGGGTCATGCGTCCGGGGGGCGGAACCGCTGGCCCGCGACCTGGCTTTGGACCGGCCATCGAAGCGACGCTTTCCGGTTTCACCCAGATCTTCGACCTCCTCTGCCGCCAGGCCGGCTAGGGTTCGCTGCGCCTTGGGCAGGAAGCTACCAGCTGAGGCGTCTATGTCCAGGTCTGAATAGAGGTGGTCAGATGTGTGGTAGGTCTCTGGCGGTTCGGAAATGCCAAGGTCAAGGGCCTTATTGATAAGACCCCAGCGCGGCATCTCATCCCAGTCGACGAAGGTTATGGCGGTGCCTTTGTTGCCAGCCCGTCCGGTGCGCCCGGTACGGTGCAGGTAGATCTTGTCATCCTCCGGGCACTGGAAATTGATGACGTGGGTGACATCGTCGACATCGATGCCCCGGGCAGCCACATCGGTCGCCACCAGCACGTCAACCTTGCCTTTGCGGAAGGCTCGCAGGGCCTGTTCGCGGGCGCCTTGACCAAGGTCTCCATGGATCGAGGCGGCGGCGAAACCCCGGCCGGCCAAGTCGTCCGCCACTTTGGCGGCAGTGCGTTTGGTCCTGGCGAAAATGATGGTCCGGCCGCGGTCCTTGGCCTGCAAGAGCCGGGCCAGGATCTCGACCTTGTTGAGCGAATGCACCCGGTAGGCGACCTGGTGAATGTCTTTGACGGTGGCGCCTTCATCTTCTGGGTCTTGGGCGCGGATGTGGGTGGCCTGGACCATATAGCGCCGGGCCATTGTCACCACCGGGCCGGGCATTGTGGCGCTAAACAACATGGTGTGGCGTTCAGTCGGCATAGCCGCCAGCAGGGTTTCGACATTTGGCAAGAAACCCATATCAAGCATCTCGTCAGCCTCATCCAGTACCACTGTGGTGACGTGGCCCAAATCGAGGCGGCCTTGGCGCATCAGGTCGATCATTCTGCCTGGTGTGCCAACTACAACCTCAACCCCGGAGTTCAAGGCGGCGATTTGCGGCTCGAAGGCCCGCCCGCCGTAAACCTGCAGCACCCTGACGGAGCGGTTGGTTGCGGCCAGTTCAAGGTCGCCGGCCACTTGGACGGCCAGTTCGCGGGTCGGCACTATCACGACCGCTTGTGGCTTGCCCGGTGCTTCAAGCCCGTTCCAACCGCTTTCATCTGGTCCGGCGGCCTTTTGCAGCAGCGGAATGCCGAAACCGAGGGTCTTGCCGGTGCCGGTTTTGGCCTGGCCAATAATGTCGTGGCCGGCTAGGGCGACAGGCAGGGTAAGAGCTTGGATGGGAAAGGGATGGACGATGTCGTAGCTCGCCAAAGCGTCGACAATGCGTTGGTCAACGCCCAGGTCTAAAAAGGTCTCGCCGACCGGCGCCGCATAGGTGGCAGTCAAAATATCTCCAGTTATAGATCGGTCGGGACGTGGACTAGGTAGCGTCCCGTGGCAGCCGATCGCACAAATCTCTGGTTACATCTCGCTTGCGGCCGGTCAGCCGTCGTTTTGCCTCCAGTCTAGCCGCCCTGGCGGTGGCGGGTGTTCGCTGATCGAGTGAAGGCGGCTGTCCGTGGTGGTCAGCAACTGGTCAGGAACCAAACCCGACTCGGCGTGGCGCGCTGTTGCCAATGGTGACATAGGCGATGGCCCGGACTGGAATCAGGTGGGTATCTCCGTTCTGATCAGCCAGTTCAAGCAGGCCGCTGCCCTGTTCAATGGCGGTGGCAACTTTGGCTCTGATCTGATCTTGGTCGGGTGGCGACTTGATGGTCAGTTCGCGTTGAGCTTGACGCAGCCCGATGGTGATTTCCACAGGGCGATCCTACTGACTGCGCCTGGGCGATGGACAACACCGACTGGTTGGCGACGCCTAGGGAATTTTCTACCAGCCCCCTAGTTGCGTTGTTAGGCCCTGGGAACTGAGCCGTGTCCGTGCCGTGTGGTGGGATGGAACCATGCAAGCGGAATTGCGACTGGTACCGGCCGCCGGGGTGGAGGCCCTGGCGAGTTTGGACGCCAGCGGTGAAGCCGTGGTGCGGGCTGTGGCCGCTGGTGGGGCGGTGGCAGTGGCCGGTGCGCCTGGCAGCGGCAAGACCAACCTGGCCTTGCATTTGGCGGTGACGGCTTTGGCTAGTGGATCAAAGGTGGCGTTGTTGTCGCCAACCCGGCGAACGGCGGCATCGTTGCGCCAACGGCTTGAGGCGACGGTCAACCAAATCGAGGGCCAAGTGGTGATGACCCCGGTGGCGCTGGCAATGAGCATTCTCAACCGGCGGGCAGATGCCATCGCCGCCTCCGGCCAGGCCGGGGCGGCGCGTTGGGCTAGCGCCGAGCGGCCACAAATGGTCAGCGGGGCGGACCAGGCAGCGGCCATCGCCTCGCTTTTGGAGGCGGAGCGAAGCGGGCAGGTGGCGGCCACGCCGTGGCCCCCGTCGGTGCCGCCCCAGGCCCTTGGTTTGGCGGCCTTTCGCAACGAGTTGCGTGACTTGATGATGCGCGCGGCCGAGCGCGGCCTCAGCCCGGAGGGCTTGGCGGCGCTGGGTGATCAACAAGGGCGGCCGGAATGGGTGGCGGCGGCCCAAATCTTCGGCGCTTACCTTGATGGCCTGGGGTTACGAACGGCGGCAGATGCCGGCCTGGCCCTGGACGCCGCGGCCATGGTGTCAATGGCGGCGACGGCCCTTCAGCTCTGGGCGGAACCGTATGAACCTCCGGCCGGGGGCGTCAGCCTGCGCCTCGACCCCAGGCTGCGGCCTAGCTGGGATCTGGTGGTTGTTGACGACTACCAAGAGGCCGGTTCGGCCTTGGCCAAGCTGCTTGGTTTGCTGGCCGGCCACGGCGCCCAAATTGTCCTGTTGGGCTGCCCTGACCTGGCAGTTCAGGGCTATCGCGGTGCCATTGCGGATCAACTAGAACGGGCCAGTGATGACCCGCCGGCGGGGTTTGGCGCCAAGCCTATGGTGTTGGAACAGGTCCACCGGCAGGCCGGCGAACTAGCGGGCGTAACCGGGCGAACCTGCCGGTTGATCCGGACGCGGCAACTGGGGCACAAGCTGCGGTCCGCGTTAGATCTGGCCGCCTTGCCTGGGCCTGGTGGCGCTGGCCAGAACGCGCTAGTGACTACTGCCCGTGGGCCCGGGAAACCGGGTGGTGGAACTGGCGGCCCCTGGGGTGCCTCATATGAAGCGGCCACCAGCGTGCTGGTAGCCGGTTCTGAAGCCCAAGGAGTTGCGGCCGTCGCCCGGAGACTGCGTCAGCGCCATCTGCTGGGCGGTGTGGCCTGGGGCAACATGGCTGTGCTGACCCGGACCGGGCGCCAGGTCAGCGAATTGCGAACCGGGCTGGCCTTAGCAGGCGTACCGGCGCAGGTTCCGGGCTCTGAGGTGCTGAGCCTGGACCAGCCGGCCGCCCGGGCCTTTCTGACAGCGCTTTCGGCAGTGTCTGGTCCCACTGGCGCCAATTGGCTTGAGACCAACACGGCCAAAGCCTTGTTGACCGGCCCCATTGGCCAAATGGATCAAGTCGCACTGCGGCGCCTACGGCGCCTGTTGCGGGCCAGGCGGTCGGTTGATGACAAAGCCCTGACGTCCGGCGAGCTTGTGGCCGGCGCGCTGGCCGGGTCGGTTGACCTGGCCAATCTGGACCCTGATTTGGCAGCGCCTGTGGCCAAAGTGGCGCAGGTGATGGAACGGGGTCGTCGAGCCGTGGCCCAGTCAATGGGGGCACACGGGGTCCTTTGGGAGTTGTGGCAGGCCTCTGACTTGGCTGAGCCCTGGCGTCAGGCAGCCTTGCGCGGCGGCACCGATGGGCGGCGGGCGGACCGGAATCTGGACGCGATTTGTGCCTTGTTTGCCGCAGCCGAGCGGTTTGACGCCAGGGTGGTTGGGGCCGGGCCGGCCGGTTTTGCCCGCTATCTCGAAGGCCAGGAGGTTCCCAGTGACACGGTGGCTGGGCATGCCCCGCCAGGAGACCAAGTGACCGTGGCGACCGCCGCTGCGGCAGTTGGCCGCGAGTGGGACACCGTCGTGGTGACGGGTCTGCAAAGCGACGTTTGGCCTAACACCCGGCTAAGGGATTCACTGCTGGGAGCCGGGGTCTTGGCGGGTTTCCTGGATGGCAGGGGCCAAGACAGCGATTTTCTAGAGCGGCGCCGGGCCGTCATAGACGATGAAGCCCGTATGGCGGTGCTGGCCGTGTCCCGGGCCAAGCAACACTTGTGTCTGGTGGTGGTCAACGACACCGACACCAGCCCCTCGGCCTTTGTTGACGCCATGGTCCCATGGCCACCAAAGGGCCAAGACGAGAACTGGGACAACTACGCCGAGCGGCTCTTGTTGTTGAGACAGCCCCAATCAATGGAAACCCCCTTTGACCTGCGAGGTTTGGTGGCTCAGGCCAGGCAAGAGGTGGTCGAGCGGCCGGGCAGCGCTGAGGCGGCCAAGGCGGTCGAGGTGTTGGCGCTTTTGGCGAAGGCCGGCGTGCCAGGAGCTGACCCGGAGCGATGGGCCGGGCTGGCGCCACGGTCGAGCGATGAGCCGGTGTTTGCGCCCGGCCAAACCGTGGTCTTGAGTCCGTCAAAGATCGAAGCCCTAGACACCTGCCCGCTGCGCTGGGCCCTGGAACAAGCTGGCGGTTCGCCGCCGCAGGTTGAAGTGGCCACCCTTGGCAGCCTGATCCACGGGCTGGCTCAGGATTACCCAGAGGCCGGTGCCAACCAACTGTTGGCTGCGCTCGACCAGCGCTGGGCCTCTCTTGGCTTGACGCCCGGATACAGCGCCAGCAAACTCCGCCGAATGGCGGAGAAAATGGTGACGCACCTGGGGCAATACCAGCAAGACCACCGCAACCGTCTTGGCAGCGAGGTTAGGGTCGAGGCAACTTTTGGCCCTGAGGATTTGAGGCGGGTAGAAGCCTCGCCCGGGCCGGTCTTGGCCAGCACAACTCCGGCCGGTGTGGCCAAGTCTGCCGGCGCTCCCTCGGTGCGAGTGTTCGGCTCGATCGACCGGGTCGAGCAGTGTGGCCAACCCGGCGCTGTGCGGCTGGTCGACTACAAGACCGGCTCGAAGTTGCCAACCGGGAAACAGGCTCAGCTCAATTGCCAGCTTGGCGTTTACCAACTGGCTTGGAACGCCAGTCAGGACAGTCAGGTGGCCGAGGCTGCCTTGATCTACCTGGCGGACAACGGCACCAAAGCCGAGCCCATCAGGACCTACCGACAGCCCGCCCTGGTCAACTCCGAAGACCCCAACTGGGCGGCTGAATTGCTTCAACGTTGTTACTGGGCCGGGACGGGCAGGCAGATCGAAGCCAGCACCAACGAAAACTGCCGCAATTGCCCGGTCGCGGGCTGTTGTCCGGTCGATGATCAAGGCAGGCAGGTGACGGCATGACTTTGGCCAAATGTTCGGCCAAATCCTTGGCCAGCGACCTGAGCCTGCCTCAGCCCACAGACGACCAAGCCAGGGTGATTGAGGCGCCGCTGGAACCTGTTTTGGTGGTGGCCGGGGCTGGTTCGGGCAAGACCGCCACCATGGCGCTAAGGGTGGCCTACTTGGTGGCTAACCATCTGGTTGAGCCTGGCAACATCCTGGGCTTGACCTTCACCCGAAAGGCCGCTGGCGAATTGGCCGAGCGGATCAGCTCCTATTTGGCCCGGCTGAACTTCGAAGGCGTCGACGCCCCCAACGTCTCGACTTACAACTCATACGCCGCCAGTTTGATGCGTGATCATGCCCTGCGCCTGGGATTCGACCCAGAGGCCGAGCTCCTAACTGAGGGAGGTGCCTGGCGGCTGGCCATGGAAGTGGTCGAGGCCTGGCCGTGCAAAGAACCTGAGTTGGCCGCCTCGACGCTGGCCGGCCGGGTCCTATCGCTGGCTGCGGAATGCGTTGGGAACCTCACTACGCCCGCTCAGGCGCGTCAAGCGGTCGAAGCCATGGCCGCACATTTTGCGTCCAGACCACGCGGCGTCAACCCCAAATCCGGGCGCATGAAAGGGCTAGATGACCCGGTCAAAGCAGCCGGGGCCAACTTGGCTAAACGTGTCGACTTGTTCGAGCTGGTTGAGAATCTGATTGAGCTAAAAAAACAACGTGGCTTTGTCAGTTACATCGATCAGGAGGCCATCGCCCTGGAGCTGGTTCAAAAGCGTCCCGAGATTGGCCACGGTGAGCGGCAGCGCTTCACCACGGTTTTGTTAGACGAATATCAAGACAGTTCGGCCATTCAAATCAAGCTCCTGTCCCAGTTGTATCGGGGCCATCCCGTCATGGCGGTGGGCGACCCGAACCAGTCGATCTATGGCTGGCGCGGGGCCAGCGCTGAAGGGCTGGCCGGTTTTGGCCGGTCGTTTGCCGACCAAGCCGAAGCGGACACCACGACGCTGACTCTTGGTATGGCTTGGCGCTCCGACCGGGCCATTTTGGATGTAGCCAACGCCGTTGCTAAGCCCCTTAGGCAAGTCTCACCGGTCAAGCTACCGATTCTGGATCCAAAGAAAGGGGCTAGCCAGGGGCAGGTCACGGCTGCCTATTTCGACACCGACCAGGCGGAGGCCCTGGGCATTGCGGAATACCTGGCGCGCGAGTGGCGGGACAAACCAAAGGTTGGTTCCAGGCCGCGAACGGCGGCGGTGCTTTGCCGCAAGCGAGACTTCTTTGGACCAGTGGTCGAGGCGCTGAAAAAAGCCGGGTTGGAATACGAAGTGGTGGGTACCGGTGGTTTGATCGCCCTGCCGGAGGTCCAAGACGTTCTGGCGGCCCTGCGGGCGGCCCACCAACCAGACCACGGCGAAGCCCTGATGCGCCTGGCGGCTGGAGCCCGCTACGCCTTGGGTTTGAGGGATCTTAGCGCCCTGGGGGCAATAGCCAAGCGCTCGACTCGTCAGCAGGTGGCGTTGGCTGACGGCCCGCGTCTAGAAGGTCCTGATAGCCAAATCTCCATAATTGACGTGTTGGACAGCCTTGACGCCAAGCAGGCGGTTGCTTTTTCCAAGTCGGGTTGGCGACGTCTGCGCAGCTTAGCCGGGGCGCTGAGGCGGATCCGACAGGCCGGACAACTGCCTTTGGCGGAGCAGGTTGTTGGGGCCGAGCGGGCGCTGGGATTGGATATTGACCTGATGTCCCGCCGCGGGCCTACCGGCCGGGTGCATGTCGAACAGCTGGTCCAATTGGCCCACCAGTTCGCTGGCAGTTACGGGGGCAGCGCCGTCGACTTCCTTGACTGGCTGGACGAGGAGGCCGCCCAGGACCGCGGGCTGGAACCCGGTCAGGTCAACGTCAACGACCAGGCCGTCCAGGTAATGACGATTCACGCCGCCAAGGGGTTGGAATGGGACTTGGTGGTGGTCTGCGGCCTAAGCGAAACCCAGTTCCCGGTTGTCGCCCCCAATAGGGACGGCCAGCGCAGGGATTCTGCCTACTTTGGTGCCGGGACAGGGGCTTTGCCCTGGTCGCTGCGATTGGATTCGGCTTCGTTGCCCAGTTTCGGGTACCAAAGCTGCCAAGACACAGTTGAACTCAACCAGGAATATGCCCGCTTCGTGGCCAAGGCCGGTGAGCATAGGCTCAGGGAGGAACGGCGCCTGGCATACGTTGCCGTGACCAGGCCGCGCTCTCGGCTGCTTTTGACCGGTTCCTATTTTGGCGGCAGCCGCAAGGACCCGCTGCCGCCATCGATCTTCCTAAACGAGCTGGTCGAAGAAGGGCTGGTTAGCCAGGACCAATGGGCAGCTGAACCGGGGGAAGGCGACAAAGCGCTTAGGGCCGAGGGCCGCAGCGAGCTCTGGCCGCCTGTTCCACCATCCGAAGGGGCCGAGGGCGTTCACCGCGCGGCGGTGGTGACAGCGGCCGGCCGGGTTAGGGCAGCCATGGAGCTGGTTGGCGGCGAGATCGACCAATCGGAGTTGACCGGACGGCTGAGCGCCATGGATGGTGCTTTGGCGAGCCAGGCCGCACTGCTGCTGCGGGAACAATCCCGAGGCAAGGCTGAGGCAACGCTTCACGCGCCCAGACACTTCACGGTCACAGCCTTGGACAGCTGGCTTCAGGACCCAATGGCTTATGCCCAACAGATCCGCCGGCCCATGCCCCAACCACCCCAGGCCTCGGCCAACGTGGGCACGTTGTTCCATCAACAAGTTGAGGCCCTGCTCTGGGCCGGTTCGGGCCAAGGTGAACTTGGCCTAGAAGAAGCCGCAGACAGTGGCAGTGACGATCCAGACAGCCGGCGCGTAGCCAAATTGGTGGAGAAGTTCAAGCAATCAAAGTGGGTCAATCCGAGCTCGGGCCTGAAACTAGTCGCCACCGAACACGATCTAGCAGTGCGCCTGTCCGGCACGGTACTGCGCGGACGGGTCGACGCCATTTTCGAGGACCAGACCGGCCATTTGGTGGTGGTCGATTGGAAGACCGGCAGCGAGAACCGATCACATCTCGATCAACTGAGGCGATACCGGGCCATGCTGGCCCTTCACCAAGATGTGGACCCAAGCACCATAAGGGCCGTGGCCCACTACGCCGGCACTGGCAAGGATGTGGAAGCCGGTCAGGCTGAGGCCGGTTCGGCCGCGACCGAGCTAGCGGCCCAACTCAAAGCCTTGGGCGCCTAGTTCTTGTCCTGGCCGGTTTGGGCGTCATCGTCAGGCAGATCTGCCGGGGCCTCGGCTTGATCGCGCAAAAAGTCCGGCAAATTGGACTGGGCACTTTCAAGGTCTTCAGCGGCGGACTCTAGCTCTGGTTCCGGTTCTGGTTCCGGTCCCGGCTTGGCCGCGGAGCCGAGTCTGGACCCGAAGGCGGGCCTAGGTTGAGCAATGGAGCCGAATCTGGACTTGAAACCGGACTTGGGTTCAGCGCCGGGTTCGTCACCTGGTTCTGATGCCTCATCCTGGTCGGGCGCTGGCTTGGTGATAGAGCCGAATCTGGACTTGAAACCAGCCTTAGGTTCGAATTCAGGCCCAGGTTCTGATGCCTCATCCTGGTCGAGCGCTGGCTTGGTGATAGAGCCGAATCTGGACTTGAAACCGGGCTTAGGTTCAGCGCCGGGTTCGCCACCTGGTTCTGATGCCTCATCCTGGTCGAGCGCTGGCTTAGTGATAGTGCCGAATCTGGACTTGAAACCAGACTTAGGTTCGGCGCCGGGTTCGTCTCCAGGCACTTGGGCCGGCTCAGCCACTGGCGCGATATCGGCCAGTTCGTCGCCCCAGGCTGGGATCTGCGAACCGGTGTTGCCCCACATATCAACCCCACCAGCCGTCACCGGCAGGCGAGTCGGTCCACCTGGGCGAGGGCCGTCATCGGACGTGTCTGGTTCCTGCCACCGCTTTGGCCGGTCTAACCGGACGGTCTCGGTCTCAGCCAGCGCCTCACCGACCTTTGGAATTGATTCGGAAGTCAGGCGCTGGTGTTCGCGGGCAGCCGCGGCCGAGGCCCGCTTGGCGGCTTCGAGGCGTTGCCGGTTGTCTTCGGCTAGGGCGGCCTGGTGTTCGGCCTCGGCGTCCTCAGCCGCCACGGCCTGGTCGAGGTCCGCCAGCATTGACCGAGCGTCTTCGACAATGTCGGCTTCGGACGCGTCCAGGCCATGAAGCAGCCAACGCACAACCGCGATCTCCGCCAGGAAACCAGCCCGGCCCTCAAGGTGAGGATCTTCGAGGTCAAGGCGGTGGCGGCGATAGGAGGCGATGACTGATTCGGCCACATCAGGGGCTGTCGCCGCCAGTAGTGGGGCTAGATCCTCAGCTGGATCGGATACCCGCACGGCGGCCAGGTCAAGCAGGGCCGTCACCCTGCCGGCTTCAACTTGGACGTGTTCGGGTGCCATGTCGCCGTGTATCACCACGGGGGTGAAAACCCACATGTCATCGTCGTCAAGGCGGGCTTGCCAGCGGTCGACTAGGCGTTCGGTGACGTGGCCCGATGCCGCGGCCCGGCCAACCTCTTTGCGCAAGTTGCCGCGGTAAGTGTCTGGGGTTAGGACCGGTTGACCGGCTTTGCGCGGCAGTTCCGGTGGCAGGGTGTGGAATGCAGCTAGCGCCCGGCCCAAGCCTGCGGCCAAACCTGGGCCGGGGTCGAGTAGTTCGATGACCAGCTGGGTACCGGGCGGCTCGGGGTAGACCATTACGGCCATGCCGGTGGGAGCGACAGCAAAGCCACGTGGGCGGACCACTTCAAACGGCAGCGCGCCGCCACCGGCCGCGCCTTCAAGTAGGCGCAGTAGTTTGACTTCGGCTTCTTGGCCGTCGGCGGCGGCCTTGTTGTGGGGAATGCGAATAACCCAGCGGCGCTTGGTGGCGTCTTGGGCTGTGGCATAACTGAAATCCGCGCCAATGTGGCTCATTGCCACGCTGGTCAGGTCCAGCCCCGGCACCGCCGCAGTTGCCAGCGCCGCCAGGGCATAGGGATTCGCATTGGTGTCTACCACCCTCTAACCGTAGGGTCGAATGTCGGTGGTACTTGAGAAGATGGTCAGCGTGTCAAGACATGACGATGCCGAGCGCATCCTGGAGGGTTTGGACCCCGAACAGCGGCAAGTGGCAGCCGCGCTGGTGGGTCCAGTATGTGTGGTGGCCGGGGCAGGCACGGGCAAAACCCGGGCAGTAACTCACCGCATCGCCTATGGCGTGCGCACCGGTACGTACAACCCGGCGGCTGTCATGGCATTGACCTTCACCACCAAGGCGGCAGGTGAACTGCGTGAACGCTTAGCCGCCTTGGGGGTTAGCGGGGTTCAAGCCAGGACTTTCCATTCGGCCGCGCTGAGGCAGTTGAGCTATTTCCTGCCGCGGGTTGAGCATCGAGCGGTGCCGCGGTTGGTGGAACATAAGGCTCGGCTGGTGGCAACGGCGGCGCGGCGACTTGGGCTCGAAGTAGACCGGGCGGCCATTCGTGACCTGGCGGCAGAGATCGAATGGGCCAAAGTCAACCTGTGGACCGCCCAGGACTATCAGACCAAGGCCGCCAAGGCCGGCCGGGGCCAGCCAGGTGGCTATGCGCCGCTGGCGGTGGCCAGGCTAATGAATCTCTATGAGGAGATCCTGAGCGAGTCTCAGGCAATGGACTTCGAGGACGTTTTGCTGGCCACGGCGGGTTTGTTGATGTCCCATCCGGCGGTGGCGAACCAAGTCCGGTCGCAATACCGGCATTATGTGGTGGACGAATACCAAGACGTGTCGCCGCTGCAACAGCGCCTATTGGATTTGTGGCTGGGGGAGAGGCAGGAAGTCTGTGTGGTCGGTGACCCTGCCCAGACCATCTACACCTTTGCTGGGGCGCGATCCGATTTCCTGACTGGTTTCACCCGTCGCTACCCCAAGGCGGTCCGGCTCGAGTTGGTGCGGGACTACCGTTCAACCCCCCAAGTCGTTGGGCTGGCCAACGCCGTTGTCCGGGCTGGGCCAGGGGTTGGCGCGGTTGAATTGGTGGCGCAACGCCCTGCGGGTCCTGAGGTTCGCTTCCAGCGTTACGGCGATGACACCGAAGAGGCAACCGGGGTGGTCCAGCAAATTGCAGACCTGATCGAACAGGGTGTGCCGGCGGAGGAAATCGCGGTTTTGTACCGCGCCAATTCCCAATCTGAGCCCTTCGAAGCGGCTCTGGCCAGCGCCGGCATTGCCCATAAGGTGCGCGGCGGCGAACGCTTTTTCGACAGACCTGAGGTGCGCCAGGCCTTGGTTTTGTTGCGAGCCGAATCAAAGACAAGTTCCGACCTGACTGAGTTGGAGCGGGTGCATGAAGTGCTGCGGGGTAGCGGTTGGACGCCGCAGCCGCCGTCGACGCGCGGCGCCCAGCGTGAGACCTGGGAGTCGCTCGATGCCTTGGCCTCCTTGAGTCAAGACCTGCTGTCCGGCGGAGCCGGCACGTTGGCCGAGCTGGTCGCCCAAATCGACTTCAGGGCCTCGAACCAGCACGCCCCCACGCCGGCCGGTGTGCAATTGGCTTCGCTTCACGCCTCCAAGGGACTTGAATGGGAGGCCGTTTTCCTGGTTGGTCTGTCCAACGGCCTGATGCCAATATCCCTGGCGGACACCCCAGCCCAGGTTGAGGAGGAACGTCGGCTTTTGTACGTTGGCATCACCCGCGCCAAGGTCCACCTGTTCTTGTCCTTTGCCGCCGCCAGAGTGGTCGGTGGCTCGGCCAATCGCCGGGCGTCGCGCTTCCTCAAGGGTCTGTGGCCCGGCGCCCGCCGGTCCACCAGCTCAGGTGGCAAGCCGGCAGTTCCAGCCCTGGCAGACCTAACGGCCCAACAAGCCGCGGTGTTCGAAGCCCTCAAACAATGGCGACTGGACCTGGCCAAACAGGCCGGCCTTCCAGCTTTCACGGTTCTGACCAACGTCACCTTGCGAGCCCTGGCGGTTGAGGGGCCAACCACCGTCAAGGACCTGGCTGCCATACCTGGGATCGGGCCGTCCAAGCTTGAGCGTTACGGTGAGGAATTGCTGGGCTTGTTGGCCGCGTTTCAACCGGACGAATCTAGCTAGGCACATCAATACCAGGCCGGATCGTCGGCCGCCCAGATGCTCCAGCTGGTGGCTAGGTCCCCCAGGCGGGCTGTGCCGTGGCGGGTGCAGTCTGGGTGGATTTGGTGTTCAGCCCAGGACGGTGAGTAGTCGGGCAGCGAGAAAGTAATGGACCGGCCCTGGGTGGTGGGGGTCTCGCCAGCCAGGGCCGCCAGAACCTGGGCGGCGCCGTGGGCACCGGCCAGGGCAGCCAGAGTCGTGTCCTCACCGCGCCGGCCCAGGGGTGAGGCGGCGCATTGCTGACTGGCCACGACGTACCAGGCCGGGTCGGCCTCGGCCCGCCACAAGGCCTGGCACCAGGTGCAAGGTCCAGTCAGAGGATTGACCCAAGGCCCGCAGGTGATTGAGATCTCGCCTATGACGATGGGCAAATGCGGCACCATGTGGGATGAGAGGAAATCAGCGCGATGCGGATCGACCACGTCGCAGCCGGTGATAACCGCGGCGTTGGGTTGGCTCAGCGGACCTTTGGCGCGAACCTCGCACGGATACCCAGCCAAATCGATGATTCTGGTCAGCGCCTGGATCCTGGGCATGCCGATGTGTTCTGGGCTGTAGACCTGCCCCACGTCACGACCCGCCACATCCTGGCGGTCGAACAGCTGGAGGCTGCCAAGGCCGGCGGCGGCCAGGTTAACTGCCAATTGAGCTCCAGTTCGCCCAAGGCCGTAGACCGACACGGCCTGACGCAGGCGGCTGGCGGCCGCGTACCAACCCTCGGGTTCGACCAGAGACCGGGTTTCTGCCTCGGCCGCCAGGCGCTCACGTTGCAGGGGCGGGACGTTCCATTGGTGCGATTGGTTGGCGGCGCGCCGAGTCAGGCAGCCCGCGTCGCCCAGTTGCTTTGTTAGTTCGTGGGCCCGGTGAGGCGCACCGCCGTGGCGCAAGAGGATCCCGCGCAGATTGGCGCTCGAAGACTCATGGGCCAGCGCTCGTAGCAGTTCTATTTCGCCGGGTCCCTCCAGGTCCAAGATGACTCTGATGCGGTGGTCTTCGCCCACTTGGGCGCTGCAATAGCTGCGTTGGTAGACCTTCAGCCCAGGTTTGAGCTGCATGCTTACCTCCCTACTAGGCAGGTGCTGCCCCAGGGCGGGTCCGCCCAGCCGGCCCCACCCATCACAGCCTGCCGACTTTGCCGCCTCCTGCCTAGAGCTGGCGGCCGGGCTGTGGATAACTGGTCGCGCCTTGTTGAGTTGGATGCTACCTGTCGAATCCGGCTGGACCCTGCCAGATGCCGTCTCGGCCTCCCACGGTGGACACCAACTGATGCCCTGGACTTTGCCCCGCTTCGGTGGTGATCGGCCAAGCTAGACCAATTGGACGCTTTGGGCGATGCTTGACGGGTGACGAAAGACCTGTCGATTCTGGCTGTCCACGCCCATCCAGATGACGAATCGTCCAAGGGCGGCGCCACCATGGCCAAATACGCTGCCCAAGGCATCCGAGTGGTGGTGGCTACGTTCACCGGCGGGGAACGGGGAGGAATCCTCAACCCAAAGTTGGCCCACCGGCAGGACATTTTGGACAACCTCACCCAGGTCAGGCGCGACGAAATGGCTGCTGCCGCGGCTGCCCTGGGGGTTGAGCACCGCTTCTTGGGTCATGTCGATTCGGGCCTACCGGAGGGCGATCCCCTGCCGCCTTTGCCTGAGGGCTGCTTCGCCGCCCTTCCACCGGCCGAGGCGGCCGAGCCGCTGGTGGCGCTTATCCGCGAAGTCAAACCCCAGGTGCTGACGACCTATGACGAGACAGGCGGATACCCCCACCCAGACCACATCCAGACCCACGTTGTCACCCTGGCTGCGCTGGCTCTGGCTTGCGATCCAACCGCCCTACCGGACCTGGGCTCGGCCCATGAAGTGGCCAAGGTTTACTACGACCGCGGCTTTACCCTTGAGCGCTTGCAGGCGATTGATCGCGCCATGACCCAGCGCGGCCTGGATTCACCTTTCGTTGAGTGGATTGAACGCCGGCGCCGCCAAGGCGCACAGCCAGGCGGCGTCAGCGCCCGGATCAACGTTGCCGGGTTCCTTGACGCCCGCGATGCCGCGCTGAGGGCACATGCCACTCAGGTCGATCCGAACGGCTGGTTTTTCGCCGTGCCGCGGGCGATTGAGCGTGAAATCTGGCCTTGGGAAGAATTCATGCGAGCCCAGCCGGCCCCTGAGCCAGGAGAGACCGAAGACGATTTGTTTGCTGGACTGCGCTAGCCAGCATCCTCCAACCGCCAGTCCAGGGCTTGGCATCAGCGCAGGGCGGCAATCATCACGGCCGTGAAGTGGCAGGTGTAACCGGCAATGGTGCAAAGGTGGAAAATCTCGTGGAAGCCAAACCAGCGCGGTGCCGGGTTGGGCCACTTGAGGGCGTAAATGACGGCCCCGGCGGTGTAGGCCAATCCGCCGGCCAGGATCAGCCAGACCAGCGCCGGACCGCCAGACCGCCAAAAGCTCGGCAAGAACCAGAGGGCTGTCCAGCCTAGAACCACGTAAATCGGAACGTAGCTCCAGCGAGGGGCTCGAAGCCACAACACCCTAATAAGGATCGCCGCCGCAGCTCCGCACCAAATCAGCCAGAGCAGCAGCCGCTCCGAACGGCCTGAGAGCAGCAGAACGCACAGGGGTGTGTAGGTGCCGGCAATGATCAGAGCGATATTCGAGTGGTCAAGGCGCCGCAGTACGCCAGAAACTGTCCGGCCCCACCGGCCCAGGTGGTAAATCGCAGAATTGGCGAAAAGCATGATGGCGCTGGCTACAAAGACCGAACTGGCTGCTTTGGCTGCCCGGCCGTGGGCCAAGGCGATCAGAACCACGCCGGAGGCGATAACCAACGGCACCATGCCAGCGTGGAACCAGCCGCGCAGCCGCGGCTTGGGCTCTACCAGCTCCGGCATGGCGGCGGGAGAAGCAAGGCTCGAAGTCACGTAACCTACGCTACCGTAAGTTCTTCAGTCCGGTAGCATTCTAAGCGCCATGCAACTCTCTGGCAGCCTTTATCGCTGGTACGAAGGTCGCCTCAAGGCGGCCTTGCCGCAGGACGCCATGCCGCGTCACGTCGGCGTAATCCTTGACGGCAACCGCCGCTGGGCCAGGGCCGCAGGCGAAGGGGCCGCCGCTGGGCACAGGGCCGGTGCAGACAAGATTGCCGAATTCCTGACCTGGTCAGAAGACGTTGGCGTCGAGATGGTGACGCTCTGGATGCTGTCGACTGACAACTTGGCCCGCCCTGCCACCGAGCTGGAGGAACTGGTCACGATTATTGAGCAGGCGGTCAGCGACTTGGCCCTGGCCGGCCGTTGGCAGGTCCAGGTGGTCGGTGCGCTTGACCTGCTGCCATACCAGACGGTCGAGCGTCTGCACGCCGCCGAGGCCGCCACCGCTGGGGTTGACGGTCTGCATGTCAACGTCGCCATTGGCTACGGCGGGCGCAAGGAGATAGCCGACGCCGTCCGTTCGCTGCTCGACGAACAAGCCAAGGCTGGCGTGACTTTGGCACAGTTGGCTCAAAAGGTCGACGTTGAACACATCGCCAAACACCTCTACACCTCCGGCCAGCCAGACCCAGACCTGGTTATCCGCACCTCCGGCGAACAGCGGCTATCAGGCTTCTTGATGTGGCAGTCGGTCCATTCGGAATTCTATTTCTGCGAGGCCTATTGGCCTGATTTCCGCAAGGTCGACTATTTGCGCGCCTTGCGTTCATTCGCCGCCCGAGAGCGCCGCCTGGGGCGCTAGGAGCCCGTAGCCTGCGCGCCGGCTGTCCGTCAATTGCCCGATGCCGCCTCCCGGTTGGGGAAAGAACCCAAAGCTCGACCTCACGGACATGGGTATTTGGTGTGGGAGACCTCATGGCCCCGTGACAGATGAGCCCACAAGCAGAAAGGCCCATAGACTGTGGGCTCATGGAAGAAACTGGGCGTGCCAAGTGGTGGCGCCATCCCGGGCCGTGGGCCGTAGCTGTGGTGGCCTTATCAGTGGGGTTTTCGGTTGGACTCGGGTTTGGCTCGCTGACCGGTGGGCGGGGCACCAACGCCGCCGAGGAAACGGCCCTGCCGTCGCCAACTATTTCTGTTCCACCAGGTGACCCGCCAGCGACCACAGAAATAGGCGGCATCATGATTGGCCAGGATGGCAAACCCGGCGGTGAAGTGCCGCCCGGCGTGGTTCAAGTCGACGTCTTTGTCGACTACATCTGCCCGTTTTGCCAGCGTTTCGATCAGCAAATGGGCGCCACGCTGTGGCAGAAATCAGCTGCCGGCGAAATCGCCCTAGTGATCCACCCACTGGGTCTGCTGGACAACTTTTCCACAACCAATTACTCATCGCGCGCGGCCGGCGCCGCAGTTACCGTGGCGGCCTTGGCGCCGGACCAATTCCGGGCTTTTGACCAGCTTCTCTGGCAAAACCAGCCGCCAGAAAACGGCCCCGGACTTAGCGACGAGGAACTGGTTGACTTGGCCAAAGAGGCCGAGGTGCCGCTCGATGTGGTGGCGGTGATCCCGACCATGCCGTATGCCGACTGGGTGGCGCAGAAGACCCAGCTAGTGGCCTCGGTCGAGGGCTTTCAGGGCACCCCTTTGGTCACGCTGTCCCTGCCGGGTGGCCAAATGTGGCAGTTCGACTGGTCACAGACTGACCTCGACCAGGCCCTGGCCAACGTCAAAGCCGGGTTGCCCCCAGCCCCGGCTCAGGACGAAACTGTCCCCGAACCAGTCCCCGAAGAAATGCCCTAGGCAGCCACCCAACCCTGATCCAATGGCTGCAGAAGCCACGCTGGACCCAAGGCATTGACCAGAGTAGCCAAACAGCCAGCGGCCAGGCGGTGCCACTAGACTGACCGTCCATGGCCAACAATGCCCACCACCCCAGGTCCACAGCCAAACCAAGGCGACGTCGAGTCGCCGCTCTGTTCGCCCTGGTGGCGGCAGTGGGCTTGTCAATGCCACTAGCCTCCTGCTCGTCCAAAGACGAAAGCCCTCCGGCCGAGACCAACACCCCTGAGGCCAGACCCACCGAGGCGACCCCGACCGAGACGACCGAAGCGCCGCCATCGGACGCGCCAGATGCGCCGCCGGGCGCTACCCCGATCGGTGGCATCACGATTGGCCAAAACGGCGAGCCGGGCGGTCCGGTGCCCAATGACGCCGTCCAGGTGGACGTCGTCACCGACTACATCTGTCCTTGGTGCAAGCACATAGAAGACCTCTTGGGTGAGCAACTGCGCACGATGTCAGCGGCCGGCGAAATCATTTGGGTGGTCCACCCACTGGGGTACCTCGACACTTTTTCAGAAGATGAGTATTCGACCCGCGCCGCCAACGCGGCCGTGACCGTGGCGGCCTTTGCTCCAGCCAAGTTCCTCGACTTCGACGCGCTTTTGTGGGAAAACCAACCAGCCGAAGGCGGCCCCGGCCTCTCCGATGCCAAGCTTGCCGAACTGGCCAAACAAGCCGGGGTGCCGGCCGATGTAGTGGCCAAACTGCCTGAACAGCCGTTCGCCGAATGGGTCATCCAGTCGACCGCGACGGTGACCACGGCTGAGGGCTTCAAAGGCACCCCTTGGGTTTTGTTGTCCTACCAGGGTGGGAAAATGTACCCCTTTGCCAATTGGACCACCGACCCCTTAGAGCAGGCTGTAGCAAAGGTCAAAGCCGGCCAGGCGCCCTAGCGTTCGGCTGGGCGGTGTTCCGGCCAGACCCGGCCAGTCAGATGGCCTGATTGGCTGGCTCAGGTGAGTCTTGGGCCGGTTTCGCTTCGGGGCTGGCGGCCTCAATCCGGGCCTTGGCCTGGTCAAGCCATTCCTGGCAGCGGGCGGCCAGCTGTTGGCCGCGTTCCCATTGGGCTAGTGCCTCTTCTAGGGATTGCGAACCGGACTCAAGCGCTTGGACCACCTGTATCAACTCGGCCCGGGCCTGTTCATAGGTCATTTCCTGCGGCTTGATGGCCTGGCTCATTTTCGTCTCCCGTTTTCGACCTTGGTTGCTGTTGCCGCCAATGTGCCTTTGGCCAGGCGGAGTCTAAGTTTGGTGCCCGGCGGGGCCTGTTCCACTTGGGTCACCAATTGGCCGTCTTCCGCCACCACCAAGGCGTAACCGCGGTCCAAGGTGCCCTGCGGCGACAGGGCGGCTAGTTTGGCCACCAGAGTGGCGACGCCGGCCACTTGAATGGTCAAGATCCGCTCCAGGGTGCTGGTCGAGTCGGTCGCCAGCGCCGCGATCTCCTGCCGCCTGGCGGCGATGATCCACTGAGGATCAGCCAAGACGGGCCTTGATTTGGTGGCCGCTAGGCCTTGGCGTTCGCTGGCTAGCCGCCGCTGAAGTGCCGCCGTCATGCGGCTGATCGCCTGGTTGACCCCGGTCGCCTCGTAAGCGGCGTTAGGCACCAGGTGTTTGGCGGCGTCGGTAGGGGTGGCTGCCCTATAGTCCGCCACCAGGTCAAGTAGGGGGGAATCGGCTTGGTGGCCGATGGCGCTGACAATCGGCTTGTGGGCATTGGCGACTGCTCGGATCATGGCCTCGTCGCTGAATGGCAGCAGGTCTTCGACCGCGCCGCCGCCGCGAGCTATGACGATGACTTCGACCTTGGGGTTGTTCTCGAGTCTGGCCAGGGCTTGGCAGATTTGGTCGGTGGCGGTAAGACCTTGGACGGCAACTTCTTCGATAGCAAACTCGACACTGGGCCAGCGGGCGGTGGCGACGGTGATGACGTCCTTTTTTGCATCCGAATCCCGGCCCGTAATCAGGCCCACCAACCCCGGGGCGAAGGGCAGTGGTTTCTTGCGGTCTTGGTCGAAGAGGCCCTCGGCTGCCAGGGCGCGTTTACGCTTTTCAATCTGGGCCAGCAAATGACCAATACCGGCCAGGCGGATTTCCCTGACCTTGAAGGAGAGCCGGCCTCGCTTGACCCAGAATTCCGGCTTGGCGTTGACGACCACCTTGTGGCCCTGCTGAAGCTCCAGTCCGCTCAACACCCCGGTGAACATGGTCAGGTCAACCGAGGCGTCCTGGTTAGGGTCGCGCAGCACGGCGTAGGCCATTGAGGCGCCGGGGCGATGGTTGAGTTGGACTACTTGGCCTTCCATCCAAACCCAGCCCAGCTTCTCGACCCAGCCTTTGACGTGGCCGGAGACAACATGGACCGGCCACGGTTGTTCAGGACTAGACGCCGCCATGCCCAAACCCTCTCAAATCGTGCCCTGGCCGTGTGATGGACGCACCGACGGCGGACCAATCCGCCCTACCATTGACTTCCGTGACTAGATCGAACCCCCGGAGCCAGCCATCTGACCCGAACCTTGGGTCCAGGCAGCCTGCGTGGGCCGCATCTTCGCTGGTAGATGCTTCGAGTCAACTGTGCTCGGACCGGGCGGAGCCCGTTGGTCAGCGCCCTGCTGGTCACGTCCTGCTGGCCTCGCCTCGAGGCTACTGCGCCGGGGTTGACCGGGCTGTGGTGACAGTTGAGCGGGCCCTGGACCTGTACGGGCCGCCCCTTTATGTGCGCAAAGAGATTGTCCACAACTCCCAGGTGGTGGCGCGTTTGGCTGGGCGAGGTGTGGTCTTTGTGCCCGAGCTCGACCTGGTTCCCCCCGGCGCGCGGGTGGTCTTTTCCGCCCACGGGATCGCGCCGGCAGTGCGCGACCAGGCGGCCGCCCTTGGGCTGTTGACCATCGACGCCACCTGCCCACTGGTGACCAAAGTCCACCGCGAGGTTGGCAAGTTCGCCGCCCGGGACCTCTCGATTGTGCTGGTTGGGCACGCCGGACACGAAGAAGTCGAAGGCACGGCCGGCGAGGCGCCGAACCGGATCACGGTCGTCTCTTCGCCGGGTCAGGTCGACCAGATCGAGCTGAAAGACGAGTCAAAGGTGGCCTGGCTGTCGCAGACGACCTTGTCGGTTGACGAGACGGCCAAAGTGGTCTCGAAGCTGCGGCACCGGTTTCCGGCACTAACCGACCCGCCTTCTGACGACATCTGCTATGCCACCCAAAACCGGCAAAACGCGGTCAAACTGATCGCCGGCCGGGCCGAGGTAGTAGTTGTAGTCGGCTCGGCCAACTCCTCCAACTCTGTCCGGTTAGTCGAGGTCGCCCTCGAGAACGGCGCGGCGGCAGCCCACCGGGTCGATTCGGCCAATGAGCTCGATCCAGCCTGGCTGGCCGGCGTCAAGGTTGTTGGGCTGACCTCTGGCGCCTCGGTGCCAGAAGTGCTGGTAGACGAGGTGCTGGCCCGGCTAGCCGAGCTGGGATTTGGTCAAGTCGAAGAAGTGGCCACATCAGCCGATGCTCTGGCCTTCGCGCTGCCGCGAGAACTGCGCCTGGATTTGGTCAAGGCCGGGTTGCCGGTCGAACAGTTGCCGCACCGCGCTTAGTAGCTGTCAGCCATTCACTTATGCATCAACCACCGACATGGTTGGCGCTAAGGTGGGCGGCGTGGCACTGACAATCGGCATAGTTGGCCTGCCCAACGTGGGCAAATCAACCCTGTTCAACGCCTTGACGCGGAACCAGGTCCTAGCGGAAAACTACCCATTCGCCACCATCGAACCCAATGTCGGTGTGGTGCCGCTGCCCGACCCGCGGCTAGAAGTGCTGGCCGGGGTCTTCAATTCGCCAAAGACCATTGCTGCCACTGTCTCGTTCGTCGACATCGCCGGTATTGTGCGCGGCGCCTCGACCGGAGAGGGCCTAGGCAACCAGTTCCTTTCCCACATTCGCCAGGCGGACGCGATTTGCCAGGTCATCCGGGTCTTTGGCGACGGCGACGTGGTCCATGTCGAGGGCCGGGTCGACCCAGCAGACGACATCGAGATCATCAACACCGAGCTGATGCTGGCGGACCTGCAAACCCTCGAAAAGGCCATCGCGCGTCTAGAAAAGGACGTCAAGATCAAACGTGGCGACCCAGCTGAACTGGCGGCGGCCCTGGCGGCCAAGGAGTTGCTCGATGCCGGAACCACGCTTGACAGTGCTGCTCACCAAGGCTTGATAGACCTTGAGCCTCTGCGTGAACTGTCGCTGATGACGGCCAAGCCCTTTCTGTACGTCTTCAACTCTGACGATTCGGTTCTGGAATCACCCGAGCGGGTCAGCCAGCTGCGCCAGCTGGTGGCGCCGGCCGAGGCCATCATCATGGACGCCAAATTCGAGGCTGAGCTGATCGAACTAGACGACGATGACGCCTTGGAGCTGCTGGCGGAAACTGGGCAAAGCGAGCCCGGACTGGCCACTTTGGCCCGGGTCGGTCTCGAAACGCTGGGGCTGCAAACCTTCCTCACGGCTAATTCGACAGCGGCCCGGGCCTGGACCATCCCGCGCGGCTGCACGGCGCCACGGGCGGCTGGGGTAATCCACACCGACTTTGAGCGCGGTTTCATCAAAGCCGAGGTCATTGGTTTCGATGAATTGGAGGCGATCGGTTCGCTGCCCGAGGCTCGCGCCCAAGGAAAGCTACGGATCGAGGGCAAAGACTACCTTGTGCAAGAAGGCGATGTAATCGAATTCCGCTTCAATGTCTAGCCCCAAGTTCGGAGGCAATGGAATCGCTGGCGACCTCCAGCACGGACCAGCTAACCGAATCGATTAGCATGACGACTGGGGGATAGTCCCGGTAACCCACGACTGCCCACGCCGCTACACCGTAGTATTCACCCAGGGGTAGCATCACCTCTGTGCCGGTTCCGGAAATGTCCGGTCTATTTTGGAGAAAACCTTCCACTGCCACGGCAGATTTGAAATCCACTCCGTCCGGTGTCCAGACGTATTTGACATCAACCTCTGCCGGCGCCCATTCGCCGGGCGTCACCACAGCGGTCCCTCCGAGCCTGATGTCACCTTCCAGCTTTGGTGGCGCCAGGTTCTCAATTGGGTTGTCTGGGTTTACGGGAATGTCCCAAAACCCAGCAAAGTGTTTGTGCTCATCTGGGTCGCAACGGCCCTGCGGGAGCATCCACAGCCCAAGCCTGGCTCCAGCCATGGCGGGTGTGATTTCCAGGGTCTGTCCCCTAATTTCGTAAGAGCCACTGCCGTAGTTCGGCTCCGCCACAATCCATAGCCACGACTTCGGTTTGCAGCCCCAGGGCAGGCGCACGCTACCCTGGGTGGCTTTGACGGTTTCACCAGAGGCAATGTGGCCTGTAACAGCTAGCATCTGCGGTTTCCTTAGGTACCAAATGGTCACGCCGGCCACCACCAGAGCGCCCACCAGGGCAAAGACCAGCCAGCGGCGGCTCTTTTGGGTTAGCCGCTTGGCCCAGGTTGTCAGGCGCCGGTCACGGGTCAAAACTGACCTCCTCAATGAGGTAGGCCAGCGGCTGGTAGTTGCGGAATGACACGACCGCCCACACGGCAATGGTATTCGTCTGATCCTCAGCAAAGGTCAGTGCGGGGGGATCTTCCGAAATGTTAAGAAACATGCTGTAACCGGCCATCGCGGCGTTTAGAGCCAAAGCCTCATTTTCGTTCTCAGAATGCAATCTGTCTCCCCAGACGTAGACCACGTCGGCAGCGCTGGGATGCCAAGTACCTGGCACAATCTGGGCCGTGCCACCGGCGCGCAAATCCCCCTCCAGGCGGGGAGGGGTCAGGTTTCTGATGGTGTCTTCAGTGTTGACCTGAATTTCCCAACTAGCCTCGTAGGCAAAAAACATGCCCGGGCACATGCCGTATGGCCGCATGGTCAGTTCCAGTCTAGTGCCGGCCATCATTGGCGTAATCTGAAACGATTCACCCTGGACAGAGTATCCGTCTCCGAGCCAACCGCCATGCGACACTTTCCATTCGAACGAACCAATGTCGCATTCCTGCGGCAGCTTGAGATCCACCAGGGACGCTCGCACGGTGTTACCTGGCGCTAATTCGCCTTCTGCTGCAATTTTGGGCGTAGCCCGCCAGTCATTCCGCAAGGGTTTTTCGTCATTTGAGGCAAATAGGATCAGCCCAAAAACACCCGCCAATAACAGTGGCCCCAGCCAAGCGACTTTCCTTGGGGGACCGCCCGTGTGCCGATGGTTGATCATGGCGGACCACCACTTCGAACTATCTGGGTTAGCCATGCGGCCATCAGCCTTCGTGTCGCTCGCTTCTGCCTGGCCATTAGCTGTTCCAGTCCGGCGGTTTCACTGGTCGATGAACGGATTGATGATGGTGAGAGTCTGTTCAACGACCAAACCGTGTTGCAGATCCTCGGACAAGAGCGTGTCGCAGCCGGCCATGAGGGCGGCGGCCACAACCATTGAGTCCCACCATGACAGGGAATACCTTTCGGCCACCTTCCAGGCGCGCCGAAACAGTTCGATGTCTGGCTGGACAGGGTCCCACGTGGTAAAGGATTCGACATCGGCCTGAGCGGCGGCGGTCTCCCGGGCCAACTCGTCGCCCCGAGTCGCCACCGCATAGAACTCCGCCAGAATTTGGGTGGAAATCCGACCCCGCCTGGACTGAGCCAGTTTCCGCAGCCAGTCGGTGGCGATGGCGTTTTTGCGCGCGTCTGTGTTGTCGCGAAAACAAACCAGGATGTTGGTGTCGACAAAAACCAAGCCTTCTGGCGTCATTTCGTAACCGGCCGGTCGTAGATTTCGGCACGGGTTGGAACGGTCCGGCCGTCGTCGCGCTCGGGCAGTCGAAGGTAGGGGCCACGAGCGAATAGGTCGGTCATGGCCTGGTGAAAGTGGTCTTGGTCGCTGAACCGCTCGGCCAGGACCTGCCCAACAAACCGGGACATACTCAAATTGTGGTTGGCGGCTTCGATGCGCAGCCGTTTCAGCACTTCGGCGCTAGCGGTGATTGTGACATTTGGCACCATGAACCCCCTGTTCAATCACGAACCTAGTGTGCCACGAAGTTCGTGGCACCAGGCACCTGGTACCAAGCTGGCGGCGATCTTGGCCCCTCCGGCTTTGTGACGACCTGGTCGAAGCTGGTCTTGGCATCCTGCGAACCGGCTGCCGCACCAAAGGGGCCTGCCGTCGCCAAGTCCCCGGCCGGCATCGGCGGGAGGCTAAGGTGGTACGCCGTGGCTCTTACCATCGGTATTGTTGGGCTGCCCAATGTGGGTAAGTCCACCGTCTTCAACGCCTTGACCAAGAACGATGTGCCGGCGGTGAATTATCCCTTTGCCACCGTCGAGGCCAACGTCGGCGCGGTCGATTTGCCTGATTCGCGCCTGGCGGTATTGGCGGAGATCTTCGACTCGGCCAAGATCACCCCAGCGACCGTTTCGTTCGTGGACATTGCTGGCCTTGGACGTGGCTCGTCCAGGGGCGAGGGTCTGGGCAACCAGTTTTTGGCTTCAATCCGCGAGGCTGACGCGATTTGCCAGGTCATTCGGGTCTTTGAGGACGGTGACATTGTCCACGTGGAAGGCCGGGTCGACCCGGCGGCCGACATTGACATCATCAACACCGAGCTGATCCTGGCGGACCTCCAGACCCTCGAGAAGGCCATTCCGCGCCTGGAAAAGCAGGTCAGGATCAAACAGGGCGACCCGGCAGAACTTGCGGCGGCCCAACAGGCCAACGACCTGCTCGACTCCGGTACCACCCTTCACGCCGCCGCCCAGCAAGGCACCTTTGATCCCGCGCCGTTGCGCGAGCTGACATTGATGACGACCAAACCTTTCCTCTGCGTGTTCAATGCCGACGATGCCGTATTGGGCTCGAGCGAAAAGCGTGCCTTTCTGCGTGGTTTGGTTGCCCCGGCCGAGGCCATTATTCTCGACGCCAAATTCGAAGCTGAGCTGGCCGTGCTCGATGCGCCAGACGCGGCCGAATTGCTGGCTGAGTCTGGGCAAAAAGAACCGGGCCTAAACACCCTGGCCCGGGTCGGTTTTGCCGCCCTTGGCTTACAGACCTATCTGACCACTGGACCGGACGAGACCCGGGCTTGGACAATTCGGAAAGGTGCCACCGCACCGCAAGCCGCCGGCGTAATCCATACCGATTTCGAACGGGGTTTCATCAAGGCGGCCGTGGTCAGCTACGAGGATCTGGTTGAACTAGGTTCCCTGGCCGAGGCCCGCTCCCACGGCAAGTTACGCCTAGAGGGCAAGGACTACGTCATGCAAGAAGGCGATGTGGTCGAATTCCGCTTCAACGTTTGACCAGGTCACAGGGCCGGGGGACCCCCTGGTCACGGTCCTCGCCCCTGCGCCCGTTGGCCGCTGGCCCCTGGCCCGCGCCTTGGGACGGGCCCTAGGGTTGATTGTGTTGCCATCCATGACAGCTGGACGGCACGGGGACAGATGTCGCCAGGTATTAGGCAAGGACGGGGCTGGTAGACCGTGGACGCACTTGATATTGGCATGTGGGTGGCCGGATTTGGCTTGCTTGGAATAGGCGTTTTCCGGGTGCTCAGTCGCTACTTCGCCAAGAAGAACTGCACAGTGCAGGCCCAGGGCCGTGTTACCTCCATGCGCGTAGATGTCAACCTAGGGGCAGGTGACGACCCATCGACCACCACCCGTTACGTCAAATATGAGTACTCGGCGGAAGGCTCCCGTGTTGAAAAAAGACGCCGGGTTTCCTGGCTGCAGTACCGGCGGCTGGATGAAGGCCAGGTGGTGACCGTCTTCTATCAACCGGATAACCCGAAACGTCACTACGTGGCCGAGATCAAACACCGCTGGTTCATCACGGCACTTTTCATCGCGGGCGGAGCCCTATTCCTGTTTGCCGCGATTTAGCCGTTCGAGGGCCTAGGGGGCTGGTGAACAATTCCCGCCGGCTGCGGTCGCCCCCAGGCGGCGCCTCGCTTCGTTGTCGGCCGTACCCCGTTAGCCCTGCTAGCGGGGCAGACCTCCGCCTTGCGATGCATCACCTGGTGACGATCCTCGTTTCGGCGCGCATTATTCACCAACCCCCTAGGCGCGCACCTTGGCGGCGAAGCTGGCAATGGCCTCTGGGTCAACCTGGTCGACATCGGTCTTAGTCTTAGCGACCCGGCGAATAATGAAGCGTTCGGCTTTGTTCAGCTTGTCGAACTGGAACCGCCCGGCGAAAAAGACAGCAGCCTTGGCCTGGTCATGCAGGGCTTGCGGAAAGGCTGTGGCCAGTTCCTTGGCGCGCGTGTCTTGTCCTTGCTCCATGCCGCATACGAACAACGCCAACTGTTGGCCAGACGGGTCAAACCCCTCAGCAAACTGCCTCATGGCCTTGACCGGCTGACCGGCGTAGATGGCCGTGCCAAGGACAATGGTGTCGTAGCCATCCAAGGACGCCGGGCCCTCGGTTAGGTCAAACAAGGCGGTGTCTTCGCCCAGTTCCGTCGCCAACAGTTGGGCGATGTCCCCGGTGGTGCCATGCTTCGAGGCATACACAATCGCGGTTGTCATAGTGTCCATCCTGCCGGATTCTGACCCAGCCCGTCCCCATCCCTCGAGACACTATGTGGTGATTGGCTGGGTTGGTTTGGTGGTTGGACAATAGTGGCGGCGGGGCTGGTGCCCCGCCGCCTTCAAGTCGAAGAGTTTTGAAAGGACTCGACTCATGGATCATCGTA
>Ga0123356_10000558_pt1 | contig 41407 bp, 34 predicted proteins | sample TergutEmb28metaG_2_FD_92546 | JGI IMG/M metagenome (GOLD analysis project Ga0123356, IMG submission 92546) | Embiratermes neotenicus P3 segment gut microbial communities from Petit-Saut dam, French Guiana - Emb289 P3 | ecosystem: Host-associated > Arthropoda: Insects > Digestive system > Gut ...
AGTGCCGTTTTTTACTGAGGCGACCATTCCATCATCTTCGGAAACAGGAATAAAAGCCCCGGAAAATCCGCCGACATGGGTCGATGCCATCACTCCGCCTTTTTTTACCATGTCGGTTAACATGGCAAGCGCCGCTGTTGTTCCGTGCGTACCTGCCGCTTCTAGCCCAATCTCTTCCAAAATACGTGCGACAGAATCGCCAACCGCAGGTGTCGGCGCTAATGATAAATCCAAAATGCCAAAAGGCACTCCAATGCGTTTTGCAGCTTCCATTCCTACAAGCTGTCCCATGCGTGTAATTTTAAACGCAGTTTTTTTAATTGTGTCAGCTAACACATCAAAGTTCATACCGCGGCAATTTTCCAAAGCGGCTTTTATTACACCGGGTCCTGATACACCCACATTAAGAACGCTCTCCGCCTCGCCCACTCCGTGAAAAGCCCCTGCCATAAAAGGATTGTCTTCCGGTGCGTTACAAAAAACAACAAGTTTTGCACATCCAATACCGTCATTTTGCGCTGTCGCATTTGCAATGTCTTTAATTGTCTGTCCCATTATTTTAACGGCATCCATATTTATGCCGCTTTTTGTGGAAGCAACATTGACAGAAGCGCAAATGCGTTCTGTCTGCGAAAGAGCATCGGGGAGGGATTTTATTAATCTTTCATCACCTTTGGAAATTCCTTTATGTACAAGAGAAGAAAAACCTCCGATAAAATCTACACCCAATTCTTTTGCTGTTTCGTCTAGTGTTTTTGCAAACGGTGTGTAATCAGTTTCATCACAGGAAGCTGCTACTATCGCAATCGGAGTAACAGAAATTCTTTTATTAATAATCGGAATGCCGTATTCGGTTTCAATATCGCAACCTGTTTTAACAAGAGAACCTGCCACTTTTAAAAGTTTTTCTCTTATTTTTTTTCTTGTCGCTTCTCCGCTTGAACAGGCGCAATCCAAAAGTGATATACCGAGCGTGATAGCCCGAATATCAAGTTTATAGCGCATAAACATATCTATTGTTTCTTTTATTTCAAACGGCGTAAACAACATTTTAAATCCGATGCATAGCAGAGAATACTTTTTCGTGCATTAAACTGATACTTACATTTAAAGTATCTCCAAGACCTGATAATTCTTTTTTTATATCTTCAAGACCCTTTGAACAGGATGATAGACTAACCATCATCATCATTACAAAGTTTCCGCTTAATACTGTCTGTGAAATATCTTCTATATTTATACCGCGTTCTGCCAAAAACGCGGAAACTTTTGCTATAATGCCGACTTTATCATTGCCGACTACTGTTATGATCGCGTTCATAGATTTCTCAATATATTGTCAACTTCGGTTCGCCCTGAGTAATTGGGGTTTCTGTTAATTAAATCCTGCAGGTAACGCTTTGCTTCGGTATTTTGACCGAGCGTTACGCACGTCATTCCCAATTCATACATAGCATCCCAGTTGTTAGGTGCAAGTCTTAACACAGACTGATAAGCATTTTGAGCTTTTAAAAGCTCGCCTGCTCCTGCATAAGCGCGCGCAAGATTAAAATGTACTACTGCATCATTAGGTCTTGCAATAATAGCGCGTTCATAATGAACAATACTGTATGTCCAGTTTTCCTGCCTTGCATAAACTGCTCCAAGGTTATTATTAACCTCAAAGTTTGCAGGTTCTACCGCATACGCTTCATTTAAAAAGACAATAGCTTCGCTGAAATTTCCTGCTGCTATAAAAATACTTCCAAGATTAATTCTTGGGCGTAAATACTTTGTATCAAGCGTTGCCGCTGTCCTGTATGCTGAAATTGCAAGATCGTTGGCTCCTGATGCTTCAAGAGCCAGACCCAATGTATAAACATAAACGGCGTTTGACCTGTTTGCATCTACTGCAATTCTTGCATGATTAATGGCTTCATTGTTTTTATTTAATTCCAGTTTAACGACTGCCATATTATAATTTGTCTGGGCATCATTCGGGTTTATCTGTAAAGCTCTTGTAAATAAATTTTCCGCTTCAATATAATTTCCCGCTTGTCCGTGAGCGGCGGCTAATTCGCATAACGTACTGAAATCATTTGGATTTAACTGTAAGGCAGTAGAAAAAGAAGTTATCGCTCCTCTTGTATCACCTCTTGCAATAAGTATTCTGCCGATTTCCCTGTGAGCTGCAAAATAATCTGCTCTGATAGCAACTGCCTGCCTGTATGCTGCAAGCGCATCGTCTTGCCTGTTTAATGCCCGGTATGTTCCGCCTAGATTATACCAGGAAGCCTCAAAGTTTGGATTAATCCTTGTCGCTGCCTGGAAAGCGTCTCTTGCTTCCGCCAAACGCCTTTGTATAAATAAAACTCTTCCCAAATCATGAAAGTACATAAAATTACTTTGATCCAGCCGTGTCGCTTCTCTGAAAGAATTTATTGCAGAATCATTTTGATTTGCATCACGCGCAACTTTTCCAAGTACATAATGAGATAATGCTACAGATGCGTCTCTTGAAACCGCATCATTGGCAAAGCGTGTGGCATTGGAAACAGCTTCACGAGCGCCTGCGGTTCCCGGATTATTTGTATTAAAATCATAAAAAGCGTCAGCCATATTTGATAATGTCTGCGCTTCAAAACGGTTTTCACCTTGCGGTATCAATCTTCTGGCTTCATTAAACAATTGCGTGCCGCCGCTTAAATCCCCCGAATTTAACCTTGCTCTTCCGTCTGCGACAAGATTATTTACACGGCGCATAATTTCCTGCATCTCGCGGCTTGCTCTTGCCAGTTCTTCTTCCTGCGCTCTTCTTCTTGCTTCTTCCGCTTCTGCCGCAGCCGCAGCAGCTTCTCTTCTAGCTGACGCTTCATCATCGCCAAATGCGGACGAAGAAGAGGATTGCTGTACTACTACCGGTCTATTTAGATTAGACGCAAGCGCCTGATTTTGCCTTCGCAGTTCTTCCAAAAGAGCATCGTTAAGAGCATCTGCTCCGCTTGCACCGCTTCGGTTCAGACTTAAAATGGCTTGCTGTAAAGCTCTTGCATCTTCATCATCAGGATTATCAATTAAAAGACCGTCTAAAAGATTTAAAGCTCTTTCATATTCACCGCTTTCTGCATAAGTAGTTGCAAGTCTTAATGTATTAGCTCTTCTTGAATCAATTCCGCCTAAGGCAGATCCGTCACCTGAACATTGGTTTAATAAAATAACAAGTCCTACTATAAGCAGGGCTAAAAGTACACCACCGGAAATCATTAATATTCTTAGTTGTTGCTGGTTCATTTCCCCTCCATAAAAAAAATGGATTATTCCAATTCAAATAAGCCATCGTAATTTTCAACACTTTCAGCGCCGAACGAAATACCCTGAGTTGAATCAGCGGCGGATTGCAATGATGCCGACACAACGTCTAAAAGTCTTTGGCGCTCCTCTGCGATCCTGCGTTCGTCTTCCTCGGCAATAATCTTTCTCATTTCTTCTGCGGCAAATTCAAACCTTATCGTATTTATCAATTGTTCGATAACATCCCGCTGGGAAGATCTTGGATCTAATTTTAAATACTGTTCATAGTCAACAATGGCATTTTGCAGATTCCCGGCTTTTATTCTGGTATTCGCTCTGCCTAAATAAGCGTTTGCGTAAACAGAGTTTAAACTGATAGCCTGGCTGTAATACTGCTCCGCCATATCAGTATTTCCCCTTTGAAAATAGATATTACCCAAATTATTGGCAACATTTGCGGTCAAATTTCCAGCCATCGGTAAAACCCGCCTGTAGATGGCTATAGCATCGTCTGACCTTCCAAGCTGTTCATATACAATGCCAAGATAAAGATAAGCGACAGAATTTGATGAATCTTCAGCAACAGCGCGAATGAGGAAATCCAGAGCATTCGCAGGCTGATTCTGCATTAAAAGAGCCTCTCCCCTGGTAAAATTAGACTGCCCAAAGCATAAAACCGTCATTAATAGAAAAATACATATATAAATGATTTTTTTTGGCATAAAACCTTCCTTAACTCCCCTCTATATCATATAATATAATATATCGGTAAATTTGTCTTTATAACATAAACAATGATATGTGCACAAAGGACACAAAATGTGAAAATACTCTGTATTTCCGACCAAATAGACCCTCAAGTTTACTCGGCTCATATAAAAGAGCGCTTTTCTGATGTCGATTTTATCCTTTCTGCAGGGGATTTACCTTTAGATTACCTTGATTTTATAATTTCCAGCCTGAATAAACCTTTGTTTTTTGTCTTTGGGAATCATCATACAGAAGATCTAAAATATTACAAAAAATTGATGGATACCCCTATTGTACAGGAAAGAGAATATCTGGGCTGCGGAGCTATCCATTTGGGTACAAAGGTAAAAAAAGAAAATAACTTCATTGTCGCAGGGCTTGGAGGCTGTATGCGTTATAACAATGGAAATAATCAATATACAGATTTTGAAATGTTTTTAGAAGTTTTTAAACTTGTTCCGTCATTATTGTGGAACCGCCTTATATACGGACGTTATCTTGATCTTCTTTTAACTCACGCTCCACCCAAAGGTATTCATGATAAAAACGATAAATGTCATTGGGGTTTTAAAGCATATTTGTGGTTTATGAAACATTTAAACCTAAATATTTAATTCATGGTCATATTCATTTATATGATTTATGTGATGTTCGCTGTACAAAATGGAATAACACTCTTGTGATTAATGCGTTCAGCCATTATGTAATTAATTCAGGGGATCAAAATGGATTATGATGCTATAACCCAGCAGGCGTCCATGGATTTTTCCCGCGCAAGGGGCAAAGCGGTACTTTCTCAAATTCAAAACTTTTTAAATGTAGATCGCGACAGGCTGCTTTCATTTAACGATGTCAAAGATATATTAAAACCTAAAAACGAAGTATATATGGGAAGCCAGACAGTGCCTATAAAATTAATTGTCGGAAGCGAAGGGCGTTACCACGATTTTAATAAATATTTTCTTCCCAAAAGGGAGCATTTACGCCACCGATGGCAGCGTGTTGACGAAGCGCATATAAAAGATATTATTTTACCTTCGATTCTTCTATATGAGATAGGAGGGGTTTATTTTGTCCGAGACGGTAATCACAGGGTATCTGTAGCGAAACTGCAAAATGTTGAATTTATCGATGCCGAAGTTATAAGCCTTACAACAGAACTAAACATAAAACCTATGATGACTACCGATGAACTGCGCATCGCTCTTATTGAGTACGAAAAAAAAATCTTTTACAGCGAAACCTATTTCGGAGATTTAACCGATTACTGGGATTTAAACTTTAGTTCCCCGGGGCGTTATGATGTAATTTATAATCATATACTTGTTCATAAATATTATTTAAACGAAGGCGTCGAAGAAGAAATCCCTTTTAATGATGCTGTCGTTTCCTGGTATAAAAATGTTTATAACCCCGTAATTGCAATAATTAAAGAGCAATGGCTGCTTGTAAATTTTCCCGGAAGAACAGAAGCTGATCTTTATGTATGGATAATAAAACATTGGGATTTTTTAAAAAAGAAATACGGCACTTATCCGCTGCATTTAGCCGCAGGGGATTTTTCAAAAAAATACGGACAGGATAAAGGAAAGTTTTCCCGATCTGTTTTAATGTTAATAAAAAGGATTTTTAAAAAATAATATGGCAGTTTTATCGATTCAATCGCATGTAGTTTATGGTTATGCAGGGAATACTGCCGCAGTATTTCCTTTACAGCGCTTGGGGCGCGAAGTATGGGCAGTCAATACTGTAGAGTTTTCAAACCACACAGGATATGGTTCATGGAAAGGGCAAGTACTGGGAGCGCAGCTTGTATCAGATCTTGTAACCGGGCTTGAAGAAAGGGGTGTACTTAACCGCTGCGATGCTGTACTTTCAGGTTATCTGGGTGACGCTTCTATATGCGAAGCAATTATAGAAACTGTAAAAAAAGTAAGGAATGCAAAGTCCGATGTTTTGTACTGCTGCGATCCTGTCATGGGTGATGTAGGAAGAGGTTTTTTCGTCAAACCCGATATTCCGGATATGATAAAAAGCAAACTTATACCGTTAGCTGACATCATCTGCCCGAATCAGTTTGAGATGGAAACAATATCAGGAGTAGAAATTAAAACAATAGAAGATGCCGTTAAAGCATTAAAAACTGTTCATGAAATGGGTCCTTCTGTTATTCTTGTAACAAGTTTTAGGGAAGAGCCGGGAAAACTCTCCATGCTCGTATCAGATAAAACAAATGTTTATAAAACTACTACTGCAGAGCTTGCGCTGTGCGGCAATGCGGCAGGCACAGGCGATATGACAACGGCAGTTTTTTTATCACACTATCTTGAAACAAAAAATGCCGAAAAAGCATTGGAACTTTGCACCGCTTCGGTTTACGGTGTCCTGGAATCCTCTTATAAAGGTTCTATTAATAATTCCAATAATCCTATAGAATTAAATATAATTGATGAACAGCATCAATTTATATTTCCTTCACATTCATTTAAGGCGGAAAAGATACTGTTATGAAAAATGAAGAAAACAAAGACTGGACCAAAAGCAGCCCTTATGATCGCTATGGTTATTTTATTGCTTCAAAAGTAGATCGTTACAAAACATTACTTACAACAATTGAAAAGCTGGGATTAAATTCACTGGTTGTAGCCATCGAAGACAACCGCCATATTTTTATTTTTCCGCATAGCAAAAAAATGCCCCGGTTAAAAGGAGGCAGTTTTCCTTTTGCCGGTGAAAGCCCTTTTATTTTTGTCGCTCATTATGACCGTGTGGACGGAAGCCCTGGCGCTAATGACAATAGTATTGCTGTTTTCCATATGTTAAATTTGACTAATCTGCTTACCCAGCGGGCTTTGGATAATTGGCTGATTATTTTTACTGACAAAGAAGAATTAAAAAAAGGCGAAAGTTTTGAAAAACAAGGTTCTTTTGCACTTGCGCAAAAATTAAAATCATGGGGTCTTGGAAAAGCGAAGATTTTTAATTTTGATTCCTGCGGTACGGGAGATTCTTTTATTCTTTCTACCATAACTGATTCCATTTTGGATAAGAGCAATAATCCGGGTATTGACACATTGAAAGATTCGATTAGGCAGCTTCGCAATCACGCTTTGGAAACAGCGCATCATCTTCGCCTTGACAAATTATTACTCGCTCCAATTCCTTTTTGTGATGACATAGGTTTTCTCCGCGCCGGTTTAGCCGCTCAAACCATCACTATGCTTCCGTCTGCCGAAGCGGCTCAATATGAAGAAATCTTGCGCAAATATCCTGAGTTTACAAAATTATTAATTTCCGGAGAAATAAAAACTTCGCCCGAAATCCGTCATCTTCCGCAGACATGGCGTATTTTAAATACCCCGGCGGATACTCCTTCGCGTTTAACTCCGCAGTATTTTGATCAATTTTTAAATTTTGTAATTGAACTTTGTCAGAGGTAATTGACATCTGTTACTTGATTAAAATAAATAAAACATCTATAGTAGACAAGGCAGATAAAACCCACGGAGGGTTGGATAGTGGCTATTCCGCCTGGTTTGGGACCAGGATGTCGGGGGTTCGAATCCCCCCTCTCCGAAAAATTTAAACCAAGTACAGGGGTATTGACACATTAATCATGAAATGCCACTATCCTCTATGGAAGCATATAAATTTAGCGAAGGTTTGTCCTACGATGATGTTTTATTATTACCCGGATATTCTGAAGTTCTGCCAAGAGAATGTAATGTAAAAACATCTTTATGCGGCGGAATTAAATTAAATGTACCAATAATTTCTGCCGCAATGGATACGGTTACCGAAGAAAAACTTGCAAGAACAATTGCATTGGAAGGCGGAGCCGGCGTAATTCACCGGAATCTAAACCCCGAAGAACAAGCTCGTCAAGTATCAAATGTGAAGCGTTACCTCAACTGGATAATAGAATCCCCAATAACTGTTCCGCATGATTCTCATGTACGCGATGTAAAAATATTAGTCGATACTTTCGGTGTATCCGGTCTTCCTGTTGTTGACAGTAACAATGTTTTAAAAGGAATTATTACAAACCGGGATTTACGTTTTTGCAATGATGATTCTCTTCCTGTAACCAAGGTTATGACTCATAATCCGATTGTTGTAACAGGAGAACCAAGTGTAGAAAAAGCCCGTGAAAAATTCAATGAACACAAGATTGAAAAACTTCCTGTAGTAGATAAAGACGGCAAACTTACAGGTCTAATCACTGTAACTGATATGGAAAAAAATAAAAAATTTCCAAATGCTGCTGTTGATAAACAGGGCAGACTCATAGTCGGAGCCGCTATTTCACCGCAGGATTATTCAATCCGACTTCCTTTATTAAAAAAAGCAAAAGTTGATTTTGTAGTTATCGATACCGCACATGGTGACTCAAAAAATGTTATGGATGCGATTCGTCAAATTAAAAAAGATTACAATATTCCTGTAATAGGAGGCAATGTTGCTACAAAAGAAGCAACAAAAAACCTAATCGAAGCCGGAGCGGATGCAATTAAAGTAGGAATAGGACCGGGATCAATTTGCACCACAAGGGTTGTAGCCGGAATTGGTGTTCCTCAATTTACAGCTGTACTTGAATGCGCCGAAGAAGCGCAAAAAACAAAAACTCCGATAATCGCAGACGGAGGAGTAAAGTTTTCCGGAGATATAACTAAAGCAATAGGCGCAGGAGCAAGTGTTGTTATGATTGGCAACTTATTCGCCGGATTAAAAGAATCACCTGGAAACGAAATTATATACGATGGAAGAATTTACAAAGAATACAGGGGAATGGGCAGTATGGGAGCCATTTCTGACGGCGCAGGTGACCGTTACCAGATAGGTAAGGATGAAGCTCCAGTACCCGAAGGCATCGAAGGAAGAGTTCCATACAAGGGCGAGCTTCGTTTTTTCTTAAATCAGCTTGTCGCCGGGCTTCGCAAGGGAATGGGTTATTGCGGCTGCCGTGATATTAATGAATTAAACAAATACCGCAAGTTTGTTAAAGTTACAGCAGCAGGTTTAAGAGAAAGCCACCCGCATGATGTGCATATAACACAGGAAGCCCCGAATTATTCCAGACTTTAAATTGAAGAATTTAGATTTATTAGAACAATGGTATAAAAAAGTTTGTGTTCCCGATTTTATCGAATCTGATCCTGTTCAATTTGCACATCGATATAAAAAACGCCAGGATATTGAAATAGCCGCGTTTCTTTCCGCAACAATTGCCTGGGGCAGGCGCGATATTATTTTAAAATCCGCAGAAAAAATGTTCGCGTTAATGGGAAAAAGTCCGTTCGATTATATAATGTCCGGTGAATATAAAAAATTAAAAGGAAGCCGTCCCTGTAAATGCATACACCGCACTTTTTTTGAAAATGACTTAAAATATTTTTGCCGTGGTTTTGCACATTGTTATATAAAATACGGTAACCTGGAAAACTTATTCGAATCACAAAAAATAATTAACCACGGAGGAACACAGAGTAATAAAAATATAAATTATTATATATGGAATGGTATAAATCTTTTTCGAAATGAGATGGCAATAGCCAATAAAGGTGAATATTCCATACATATTGCCAACCCCGGTACTGAAGAAAAAAACGGATCTGCCTGCAAGCGGTTAAATCTGGCGCTGCGATGGCTTATACGCCCGGGACCTGTCGATTTAGGTTTATGGAAAAAAATTAAACCTTCTGCTCTTTATATTCCGCTTGATGTCCATGTTGCCCGCAGCGCAAGAAAACTTAAATTATTAAAACGCAATTCAAACGACAAAAAAGCAGTTATTGAATTAACAGAAAATTTAAGAATATTTGACAGCCAAGACCCTGTAAAATACGATTTTGCTTTATTCGGCGCTGGTTAAATGAAGTACCCTATTTTATTTCTCTTAACTTTTTTATTATCTTTTGATTTTTCCAATCTTTAAGCATAGAATTAATTTGAAATACAAAAAATAAACAGGAAATTACATATGACAATAACAAATTTGTTCTTATTTCACCCTGCACTTCCGGTATTTCTAGAATATAAAACATTGCTTCAAAATTTATTTCTCCCAGTTCTTTATATAACAAAAACAATATATTTGCTGAATACGCAATTACCGTTCCGACACCAACCATTAATAATCCCGCTCCTATAACAACAGCAGCACCGCCAAGTGATATTTTTCCTTTGAATTTTTTATATCCTATCATACCCAATAAAATATAAATTAAAGCAGAAAAAGCAGCTAATCTGTTTAAAAATACAAAAAATATAATTGCCGCTAATATTCCGGGAATAGAAAATAAAATAGCTCCAATAAAACCAAGAAAATAATTTCCTTGAGTGTTTTTTATATCCATATTTTCATTTTGAATATTTTTTTCTATTTGTCTGTAACAATCATTACATGTCAGCATAGATACATTATTTATTCCGAACATTTCTGTTCCATCTTGCTGACCGCAATACTGACACTGAATTGCTTGAAATGTATATTTATTGGAAAAATAACCTGTTATTTCCTCCAATATTTTTTTTATATTTTTTATTGGATATGGCCGTATCAATTCCTGAAATATTATTTTTATTCCGTTTGCAAGCCATTCGTACTTTTTTATATTATTTGATTCAATTATTTTTATATTGACATTTTTATCATCTGCATCAATATTAGGAACATATATTTCCAATACTTTTATATTTTGTCCGTCATATAATTTTACAAAACAATTCTTTAACATGCCGGCTGCTTCTGAATCTGTTCTTTCAAAATTTAATTCTTTTCCAAGTTTTTTAATTCCAGGCCAAAGCATATTGTTCTCCTTAATTAATATTATATTTTTATTCCCAAATTATGTCAATAATATTTTGTATAACAGTTTATATTTTATTTACTGTCTTTCTCCGCAAAGCATTTTAAGTTCCTGTATTTCACTAAGAATCTTGCTGCGAGGCAGCTTTTGGAAACGCACGGGTATCATTTCTTTTGATGTACATTCCAAAACGGCAACAAGGTTTTGTAGTTCAACTTCATACTTGTAGGCAGCCGGTAAAAAATCGCTCATTGCTTCTTCCATATCTTCGCGTTTAACATATATTCGTTTGTCAATCGTTGCTATTTGATTTGCGCGGATAAGAACAGCTTCAAGATCTGCACCTGAATATTCATGATCGTATTTTTTAAAAAGGTCGGCTACAGAAAAATTACGGATATCCAAATTAAGCTTTTTAACCAATGTTTTAAAAAGTTCTTCCCTGTCTTTTTTAGATTCCGGGTAAAATAATGCAAGATGTTCTTCTGCCCGTCCCTGCCTTTTTAAATCGATTGGAATTAAATCCGGGCGGCAGGTAATTAAAAACCAGATTATTTTTCCGCGGTATTCTGTATTTCCCATAAAAGAAGCAATTTGCGCAAATACACGGTTACTTGTACCTGAGTCTCCTTCGTTTTGACGGTCACCCAAAAACGCATCGGCTTCGTCTACCATTACCCCGACAGGAGCCATTGCGACAAGAATGTTGAGCGCTCTTTCAAGATTCGATTCCGTCTCTCCCTGCCACTTGGTGCGGAAGTTTTTAAATTTAACCATCGGGATGCCAATCTCACCTGCAAAAGCGTTAACCATAAAACTTTTTCCAGTACCAACAGGACCTGCAACAAGATAACCCATAGGTAAAACATCTGTGCGTCCCATTTTAATAACCTTCGCTGCATTTTTAAAACGTTTTTTAATAAAATCATGCCCTGAAACATGGGAAAGATCATAAGAAGTTTCCATAAACTCCAAAAGTCCGGAAGCTTGATCTTCTATAATTTGTTTTTTCTTTCGGCGCATTATTTCCAGCGATAAAGGCTCTTCTTTTTCAAAACTTTCGGCTGCAAGACTTTCCAGATTCATAAGGTTAAGACCCGATGTAACCGAAGCTAATACATCTACAGTAAATCCTTTTTCCAAAAGTAATTTTCCGGTTTTTTCTTTTGAAGATAAATAACTTTCTCTAATTTTTGCATCAGGAAAAGGAACATTAATTTTTACAGTTGCAGGGGCATTAGTAATACGAGAAGAAATATCGGCAAGATTTTCCGTTAACAGAATCATGGAAATATCGCCGTTTTTAAATTTTGGATCTGTTGCCCATCTTGAGAATGTTACCATACAATAACGGTCTGCATCAGAAAGACGGTTAAGTTCACCTGCAGGTACAATTTGTTCGGCGTAATCGACTATAAAAACCATACGGCATTTTTCTTTTTTTTCTTTTGGAATTCTGGAAAGAAAATATTTTTCGATGTACGGAAAACTTTTTTCCGGATCATTTGATACAAAATCACCTTTGTCTGCAGATTCACTTGTAACAAGACCGGGAGCCGCTTCAAGATATTCCTGATCCATATGCGGTTCGCAAAATGATATTCCGCTGGAACGATCGTAATACGCAATTATATCCTGATTGCCGAATAAAATTTCCGATATATAATCCTGCACTCTTTTAAAAACAAATTCGCCTTCTTTTCTTTCGTGCGGAAGAATGTCTCTTATATTGCCGTGTAATATATATAGAGTTGAACTTTTTGAGCGGTATTTATTTGAAAATTCCTGCGCCCATGCAGGCAGAATTTTTATAAAATCATTATAATTATAAATATATTGTTCTGAGTGTTTTCCTGACATTTCCCCTCCGTTTCCCAATAAGACATTTTATCAAAAAAAACCATTTATGAAAATACTTTTTTAGCTATTAGGCAATAACTGGGAAAGGTAATCCGATAAAAAAACGGAAAAAACCTCATTAATATCCCTTTCTGCCGCAGTTATACAGCGATTATCAGCCTCGGTTTGTGAAATACTTCCTTCCCTGCTGATAAAACTGTATGGAATTAATACCCTATTGTGAGTATTATCCGATAATGCAGCAATCAACTCAATTCTGGAAAAAATATTCGGATTACCCGGAAGCACGACAGGATTTAATGAAACATTTACTTCCAACGAATAACGTGTCATGGAAGCAGATGAAACCGGAATAGAAATAGTTTCAAAACCCCAATCTGTAAAACATTTTGCAAATGCACTGGAAATTCTGCCGTTTCTGTCATTTAGTATTTTTATTGAAATTGGAATAGTTTTAATAATATTTTTCGCTTCAAGGCGGTAATAATCACCGTCAAACGATCTTGAGTCGGAAATAGAACCTCCTAAAAGAACAACAATATCTCTATAGGAGCTATTTATATCCGCTACAGTTGCTGCAAACCTGTACCGGATAACTCCTTCCATTGAGTTTTTTTCACCGGATGTCATATCTGTAAGATTATTAATAATATTGTTATTTGCGTTTATCAATTCATTATAAATTCTGATAATACTGTTTTTTTCCGCCGCAGCAACAGCATAATATGTACCTTTTGAATCAAACCAGACTTCTTTTATTTCCACGCCAATCAAGTTGTCCATTGAGGCAAAACTTCTTATATTGGTTCTCATTTCGGCAGTGTCTATCCATCCATCCATTACCCCGTTGATTACTGCCTGCTGATATGATGAAGCTGCCATCCTGTCTACCTGTACTGTCTGCCCGAAAAATGCTGTCAATGCAGCTAATGCGTTTTTTTCCGCCGCATTGCGATCTGATCCAAAACCTGTAGCGGCAATATAATGAGCTCTATTATAAACAGAATACACATCATTAACCCAGACAGGCATTTGAACAGAAGACGAGCTAATACAAGAAAACATTAATACAAGAAACAAAAGTGTTAGTAAAACAAATTGTTTTATCATTAAATCTCCGCACCTGCCTGTTTTTTAACAGGTCTAATCCTGCTTAATTCTGCAACTGCCTGTAATAAATCTTTGTCTTTTACAATTTCACTGATTGCAGCCGGAAGGCGGTAAGTCCAATTAAAATTATTTGCTGTCCCGGGTACATTAATTCTTTCATCTTCCGGGTTTTTTGAATACCAGTTATTGGAAAGATGCAAAAGGTCTTGTATCTGATAAACTCTATAACGAGAACGTGCGCTTGCTGCTTTGGAAAGAATTACTTTAGCTATACCGGGGTGATATATTTTGGGAAGAGACGGAACTCCGATAAAACCTGAAAATTGTTCCTGGTCAGCTTCTTTTTCCCACCATTCACGGACAGTCGAACTGTCATGTACTGCCGGCGTACAAACACTTAACTGCGGATATTCATCAAACGGGATATAAGGCATACCCTCTTTATCCCAATCACGGAACCAGCGTATAACACGCAAACCAAGTATCCGCAATTTTGAAAGCACCCGCGGAACACAGGAAGGAACAGCACCCAAATCTTCTGCGCAAGGAAGCATCGCAGATGATTCTACCAAGACAGAAAGCAGCTTCATTCCCTGCTGCGCCCAAACTTTTTCAGATTTTCTTTGCCGCTTATTTAAAAGAGTTTCCAGTTCATTTTTTTCGTCGTGTGAAAATGACTTATAAGCGCTTGTATTTCTGTAATACCAAATCGGGAAAAATCTGCCTTTAGCATATTCGATAAAAAGCCTGTCTTTCCATTTTGTCAAAAGGTAATCTCTTACAGCAGGATGAAGTTTTAGTCTATCAATATCTTTTTCGCCTTTGATCTTCTTTTTAAACAGCCACAATTCTTCTTCGTTAACACGAACCAGCGCTTTTGTAAAAATCTTTTCCGCCGCTTCTTTTAATTCTTCTTCTGTATAGGAACTGCCCCAGTTATTTTTCAGAGCGTCCCAAATTTCACCTGTAAGAATATGCGGCTGAGAAACCCAGCGTATCCTGCCTTTATCAAAACCCAATCTTCTTAAATCACCGGAAGTAACCGGCATATACGGCACAAAACGTCCAAGAGCGGAAGAATAATCTCTTTGCGAACTTGCCCAAATTCTAAAAAATCCAAGTACATGATCTATACGATAAGCCTGATAATATTTTTCAGCTACGGCAAGGCGTTTTCTCCACCATGAAAAATTATCTTTTTCCTGAGTTTCCCAATTATAAATAGGAAAACCCCAATTTTGACCGTCGGGACTATACATATCAGGAGGAGCTCCGGCTGATAATCCTTGAATAAAAATATCCGGGTTTGCCCAAACATCGCAGCTGTCTTCGTTCATTAAAATCGGAAGATCTCCTTCCAAAATAAGACCGGCTTCTGTTATTGCTTTGGATGCTTCGGCAAATTGAATATCCAGCGCTCTTTGCAGCCATACCCAAAAAAAGTGATCCTCTGTTAATTTTTTGTCATTCCATAGTTTTTGAATGTCAGACGCTGTTACAGAACTGTACTCATTCCAGTCTTTCCAGGATTTTAAATCATTAACATCCTTTAATCTTCTGTAAACGGCATATTCTTTTACCCATAAATTATTATCGATCCATTCAGTCAGAACAGCATTTTTTACAATACCGGCTTTATTAGCGTCAAATATTAACCTGCAAATTTCAAGTTTTTCTTTAAGAACATCATAATGGGAAAAACGTACATTTTTTTCGAATTTTTCTTTGGCGGATTTTATACGATTTTTTATGGAATTATCTGCTGAATTAAATTCATCAAGTTTTTCGATACTAAGATAAAGCGGGTGAAGTCCAAATGCTGTTAAACTTGAATACGGAGAGCTTTCAAACCCTGTATCATTTACAGGCAGGATTTGGATGAGCCCCAGTTTCATTTTTTTGCAAAGATGAGCAAAATCGATTAAATCAAGAAATTCGCCTACTCCAATTCCGTTCCTGGTTCGCAGCGCTCCAACCGGAATTGCCGCACCAAGCAGTCTTTTACTAGTCGCTTGTTTATCCATTTTTGCCCCCTCACTTTTATTATCTAATTATAATATGTAAAATTGATTGGGTAAACAACAAAAAAGCTGATAATTCTCCCTTTTTTTATCCTGATTGTATAAAAATCAATTTTCCATTATTATGTTTTAAAGACTTTAAATTAAAGCTATAACAAGGAGATAGATATGAAATCCAAAAAGTATTTTTTTACATCTGAATCAGTCGGCGAAGGGCATCCCGATAAACTTTGCGATCAAATATCTGACGCAATTCTTGACGCATGTTTAAAAGAAGATCCTATGAGCCGTGTAGCCTGTGAAACATTTTCATCTACGTCTTTGGTGCTTGTAGGCGGTGAAATAACGACAAACACATTTGTTGACTTTCATCATTTGGTACGCAATATTGCGAAGGAAATTGGATATACCGATCCATCTTACGGTTTGGACTATAATTCAATGGCTGTTTTGGATATGATTCACAGCCAATCTCCTGATATTTCGCAGGGTGTTTCCGGAACCGGATTAAAAAAATTCAAAGGACAGCAGGGAGCTGGCGATCAGGGAATGATGTTCGGTTATGCGTGTAACGAAACAAAAGAACTTATGCCAATGCCTATCATGCTTGCACATAAAATTTTAATAAATGCCGCAAAACTAAGAAAAAATAAAACAATTAAATGGCTGCGCCCGGATTCAAAAAGTCAGGTAACAATTGAATACGAAGGTTTCAAACCAATACGCATTGATGCTGTTGTAGTTTCTCATCAGCATGATCCTGATGTAGCTTACAAAGATATCGAATCTACAATAATCGAAAAAATTGTTAAACCTGTACTTGAACCGACTGGCTTACTCGACAATAAAACAAAATACTACATTAACCCAACAGGTCGATTTGTAATCGGCGGACCTTTTGGAGATACAGGACTTACAGGGCGAAAGATCATCGTAGACACCTACGGCGGTATGGGTCGTCACGGCGGCGGTGCTTTCTCCGGTAAAGACCCAACTAAAGTAGACCGCTCTGCTGCTTATGCTGCCCGTTATGTTGCAAAAAATGTTGTCGCCGCCAAACTTGCAGACCGATGCGAAATCCAGCTTGCTTATGCAATTGGTGTTCCTTTCCCTGTATCTGTTATGGTTGATACATTCGGCACTGCAAAAGTTGCAGAAGAAATTATTTCCAAAGCTGTCCAAAAAGTTTTTGACTTAAGCCCTGCAGGAATTATTAAAACACTTGATTTACGCAAGCCAATTTATTTAAAAACTGCATCATACGGTCATTTCGGACGCTCGGAATTCAGCTGGGAAAAAACAGACAAGGTCGAAGAACTTAAGAAAGCAATTGGTTAATTAGTTTTGCAATTTTTCGGGAGGGGATATGCAAATTGACGTTTCAAAAGTAATAAATTTCTGCGAAAATTTATTTAAAGGATATGGTTTTTCATCTGATGAAAGTAAAATAATAACCGACGTTTTGATCAGAGCTGATTTATACGGTATTGAATCACATGGTATTCACAGGCTTGTCCGGTATAACGAAGAAATTACATCGGGACAAGTTGATGTAAAAGCAAAAATTCAAACTGTACACGAAACTGGAATTTCCGCATGTCTTGACGCAAAAAAATCGATGGGGCAGCTTGCCGCTGTACATGCGATGAATCTTGCGATTCAAAAAGCAAAAATATGCGGCTGCGGAATGGTAACAATCCGAAATTCAAACCATTTTGGAATCGCAAGTTATTATACCGAAATGGCGGCAGCACAGGATTTAATCGGCGTTAGCATGTCAAACACCGAAGCAATTTGCGTTCCTACTTTCGGCGCGCAGGCAATGACCGGAACAAACGCGATGGCTCTTGCAATGCCCGCAGATCCTTTTACCTTTTCCTATGACGCTTCTACTACCGTTGTTCCAAGAGGTAAACTTGAAGTTTACAGAAAGAATAACAAACAATTACCCGAACACTGGGCGTTAGACGAAAACGGCAAACCATGCGCTGATGCGGCAGTTGTAATAGATAATATTATCGCAAAAGCAGGCGGAGGCATAGCGCCGCTTGGAGGGCTTGGAACACTGCACGGCGGGCACAAAGGTTATGGTCTTAGCGTTATTGTAGATCTTTTTTCTGCGGTAATGTCAGGCGGATTAACATCAAATTATGTAAACAGAAAAAAAGATCATGCCGGTATTTGCCATTATTTTATGGCGATTGATTACGGCGTATTCGGTGATAAAACTTTGATTAAAAATAATATGTCCAAATTTTTACAGGAACTTCGTGCTAGCAAAAAAGCAGAAGGGCAAAGCCGCATTTACACACACGGAGAGAGATCATCAGAAATGATGGCTCAAAGAATTAACGGACAAATACCTGTAAACGAAAAAACGTTAGAAGAAATGCAGAATATTGCAAAAAGACTCGGTGTTGACGGGCTTTCAGTATAATATTAAGCCTGTAAGGTTAATCCTTCTTTTGCCATTATAATTTCCATGTGTCTGTTGGTTTGCGCATAACTTTTTTCTATTTCTTCCAGCTCTTTATCGGTGTGCTGCGGTTCGTGATGATAAAATACAAGTTTTTTAACACCTGCGTCTTTAGTTAATTCTACGCCTTGTTCATTGGAACTGTGCCCCCATCCTATACGTTTTGTATATTCATTATTTGTATATTGGGCATCATGTATTACAATATCAGCGCCTTTAATAAAATCTTTTATTTTTTCATTTTCTTCGGCAGCAGCTTCTTCTCCTTCCTTTTGCGCTTCTTCATCATCATTTTCAGATGTAAAAAGATTGCGGTAAGGCTCATGATCAAAAACAGTTGCGATGGATTTACCTTTGTAATTAAAACGAAAACCAAGACAAAAAATTGGATGATTAAGAAATTTACTGGTAACACTAAGACCATCGCCAAGATTCAGTGTAGTCTCTTTTATTTCGTTGTATTCAATATTTGCAGAAAGTTCATCCGCTCTTACAGGCCAATACTGATAAGATAACTGGTTCCCGATAACCGATTTTAAGTTTTCACTTTCCAAAGTTACAGGTCCTGTTATCCGCAGTTCATTACCGGGAACATAAACAGGATTAAACATCGGAAAACCCATTATATGATCCCAATGGGTATGTGTAAGAAAAATATCAGCTTTAATTTTTCCGTATTTTGCAAAATCATTTTTCATAAGCCAATCACCAAGTGGTCTGGCTCCGCTGCCAAGATCTACAATGAGAAGACGTTCATCTGCTCTTATTTCAAGACATGATGTATTTCCGCCGTAAATAACTGTATCAATACCCGGAGTGGGAAGAGATCCTCTTACCCCCCAAAAACGCACTGTTAGCATGTTTTGATTATATTACTTATTCAGGAAATACGCAAGAAAACTTTTGCTCTTTCGATTTCATAATATAATTTTTCCATTATATCAAGAAAAACATCTTCTTTAAGACCGATAGTATCCCAGATTATCTGCTGCGGCTTTTCCGGTCTTCTGTCACCTGAAAAACCAACATCGTAAACAACAGAAAAATAATTTGCAATGACAACATTACATAAAATATTTTTATTTTTACCGGAATAACTGCTTGCATTATGATGATGAATTATTACATCGGTAATCGGACTGTCAAGTTTCCACAATCTTGCTATTAAATCGCCTGCGTTACAGTGATCGATATTTAAGTTGTCATTTTCAATACTGTAAAGTGATTTTTGCTCACGATCGGCGATAGTGATCATATTTATATAATCCGATGAAAGAACAGCATTAAGCGGTATTTTACCAAGATCATGGAGTAAACCTGCTGCAAAATATTCTTCAAGATACCTGGAATCTACTCCCTGTTTTTTAGCCAATAATTTTGACGTTACTCCTACGCAAAGACAATGCCGCCAGAAACCTTCCATGTTAAGTCCGTCAATATCCTTGTTTTTCGGCAATATACTTAATATCGCGGTAGATAAAACAAGATTTTTTACAGTATTTAATCCCAGCATTGTAATTGCTCTTACAAGCGATGTAATATGAGTACCAAGTCCGTAATAAGCCGAATTAATTAACTGAAGCAGCCTTCCTGTTAAAACAGGATCAAGAGAAATAACTTTATTTAAATCGGATGGGTTTACATAAGCATTATTGCATATTTCCAAAACTTTTCCGGCAGATACAGGAAGACTCGGCATTTCATGAATATAATTTTTTATTTTTTCATTCAAGTTGTTTTTTGTCATGGAACCAAACCTGCAAGCGGACGGGCTGTAACTTCCGCAGAAAATTCACCTACATGATAATTAATCACGCCAGTTACACGGTCATAAGCTGCAACCCTGAAATAATAAAGAGTGCCGTTTCTAAGACCTTCAATTAAAACATTATTTGTTAACCCTACATCAATGGGTGATTGCCCTAAAACTGCATCCGTTCCAAAAAGTTCTCCCCGGACACTGCTGTAATAAACAAGATAACCTGCAGTATTTTCCGCAGGACTATTCCTCCAGCGAAGCTGAACTGCGCCATCGGCAGCAACCGCAACTAAATTACGGGGAGGCAGCGGCGGCTCGCCGGGTAAATAGACAATACTAATCTGTTCCAGGTAAGGGCTCGATTCGCCGTCTGCAGACGGATAAAAATCAACTGCAATTTGCACATATCGTCCGTTAATACCAGTTACAGGGCTGCCGGGTGTGAAACTGCTCCAGCGAACGGTATTTAAGAGATACGGGTTTTCACTGGCACGGATAAAAAAGCTCATTTCGCTGTCATCAGAAAATTTAAATCTTCCGTTTTGGCGGTATTCATTTTGCTGAGTTCCGTTTTGAATAGAAGAATTTCTTATGTTTGTCCTGCCGCCTGTTACATCAATCCTTGTTATATTGCTTAGATTATTTCCCAAATCTATCGCTCTTGTTTCCATTCTGCCGCCGGTTGAAACATATCTTTGAATGGACGATCTTCCTGCACATACACTGTGCAGTTTAAATTCATCCATTATACCTGAAAAACGCTCTCCCAATGAAAAGTAACCTTCATTGCCTATAACGGGTGTAAATACTTCACTGCTCTCTCTGCCTGTAGCTGTAGTGTAGACAATTGCCTCTGTAACACCGTTTACAAGATATTCCAGCATTCCTGTAGAAGCGTCAAAACGTATAAGATGATGACTCCATGTTTTTGGAATAATAGGAGTTGTTCCGCTAAATTCCAAATTAATATACCTTGCGCCGGAAGAACCGTTTACAGAAGCGAAAAAATTTGTAAAAGACCATTGTAATCTGTTTCTTGAAGCGCTGCATGAAATCCGTTGCGCAATATTTCTGTTGGCTTGCGAAGGACTTGAAGCTGCCCATGTAAGTATCTGTTCACCGTTTTCCAAATTCAAAGGGTACAGCCAAAATTCAATAGTAAAATCCCTTAAATAATTTCCTGTTGAAAAAAGCGCGTTCCTGTTTTGCGCCTGAATGACTATTGGACCTGAATTTGCGGCTGCGCCTGATCTGCCGAACAATGCAGCGCCGCTGCCGGCTCTTGCGGAAGCTCTATCTACCGATTCTATATCATTAGGAATTGTCAGCCTGTAATTGCCAATACTGTCCCTAAATAGGCGCGGTTCCCTTTCGTCAAACGAAACAGCCATATCCAGAGCATGTTCAGATAATGCGGAAAAATTTCCCCAAACACCTGTTGCTGCGGAATATCCTGAAACAGACGTACCTGAAGCTGAAGATAAAACCAATACAGGATGAGGCCGTACTGCTCTAGCTTCTGTTATACTTGTCCTTGTTTCAGCGGCTCTCCATGTCGCAGCAGCGCCCAGAATAATTGTTTTTTCTTCAAAAGAAAAAATACTACCGCAAACAAACAAGAAAATGTATACTATGCTTATGAAAATAAATGCTTTTTTCATGGTTTTCTACTATATTATCGGCAGAAAAAGATATGGATAATCAAAAAAAGTCGGAAAATTACTTAGATGATTTAAAAAAAATCGCTTGCGACGCTCCCGCAGAACCGGGTGTTTATATAATGAAGGATGAAACGGGTCTAATCATTTATGTAGGGAAAGCCAAATCTTTAAAAAACAGGTTAAAATCTTATTTTTTTGGAGAAAAAGATCCCAAAACCGCTATTTTGATGCGTCATATACGTTCATTCGAGACAATAATTGTATCAAGTGAATATGACGCCCTGCTGCTGGAAAATACATTAATCAAGCAGCACTCCCCAAAGTATAATATAAGTCTAAAAGACGGTAAAACATACCCCGTTATCAGAATAACACATGAAAATTTTCCGCGGATATTCCGCACTCGCAGGATTATTCAAGATAAAAGCATTTATTACGGACCATTTCCGGACAGTCAAGCAGTAAATTCGATGATGGAATTAATCGACAAACTTTTTCCCCTGCGTAAATGCAAAACAATTAAAAAAAACGGACCTTGTATGTATTATCATATAGGGCGCTGCATGGCTCCCTGCTGCGGTAAAATTAATATCGAAGAATACGCACTCCATGTACAGAGAGTTCATAAACTTTTATCCGGCGCAACTGATGCATTAATAATCGATCTTACCGCTAAAATGCACGAGGCTGCCAGAACTTTGCAATTTGAAAATGCAGCTCAAATAAGGAACACCATAAGAGCGATTGAAAACCTGGCAGGCGAAGACAGCTCTGTTCAGGATCTAAATCCTGAAGACAGGGATTACATTGCATGGGCAGCGGAAGGAATACTTACAACATTTACAGTTTTTTCCATGCGCGGCGGAAAAATGACAGGCAGAGATTTATTCCGCACAAGATCCGCCGCCGACGAACAAGAATCACTGGAATTATTTATTACGACCTATTACGATCCTTCAAGACCCCCTCCTGTTAAAATATTTACACAAAATTTCACACGGAGGCACGGAGGCACGGAGAATAATACTGAGTTAATTCAGGATTGGTTTGAAAAACAATTTAATTATACACCTGAATTATTGCTTCCTTTGGAAAAACACCATGAGGCGATTCTTGCGATGGCAAGGCAAAATGCCGCAGAAGATCTGCGCAAGCGATTAAAAGAAAGAGGAGCAGGTCCCGCTCTTGATGAACTTATGCGCATACTAAAAATGGAAACAAAACCTGAACGCATCGAAGGATTTGACATTTCACACCTGGACGGTAAACATCCTGTAGCTTCTTTAATTTCATTTAAAAACGGAGTACCAGACCGTAAAAATTACCGTTATTTTAAACTGCGCACAGTAATCGGAACATCCGATGATTATGCCGCTATGCGCGAGGTAATTAAACGCCGTTATTCACGATTGCTTCGAGAAAATAAAGAACTTCCCGATTTAATACTTGTAGACGGAGGTATCGGGCAGGTGAACGCAGCAAAATGTGTGTTAGACGATCTTGGCATCACAAACAGCGGTAAAAACAGCATCTGCCTTATAGGGCTTGCCGAACGTAATGATGAAATTTGGCAGATCGAGGTTAAAGAACCTTTGGTTCTTTCAAAGCAGTCGGAAGCTCTAAAGATTTTACAGCACGTACGCGATGAATGCCATCGTTTTGCAAATAATTTTAACCAGAGGCTTCGTTCAAAAGATTTATTTTTTTCTATACTGGAATCGGTTGAAGGTATTGGACACAAACGTGCGCTTACCATCATGAAAGTTTATGAATCAATTGAAAATATTGCCGCTGCACAACCGGACGAAATAGCTGAACGCTGCCAAATAAGCGAAAGCAGCGCAAGAGCTGTACGAGCTGTAGCTAAACTGGAAGTTAAAAAAACGTCCGCAAACTAACTCAGATTTTCTTTTTTTTCTTTAAAAATATTGAAAAAAACTGCAAATTTTGATATACTTATACTTCTGCATGTTACACATAGGTATTGATGTAGGCTCCACGACTGTTAAAGCTGTGGTAATACAGCCGCAAACAAAAAAAATATTATATTCCCGTTACGAGCGGCATAATGCCAGCCAAAGTGAAAAAGTATTATTATTTTTACAGGAAATTTTTACTTCGTTTCCAAATGAACAATATCGTCTTGCTTTTTGCGGCTCAGGCGGCAGAACAATTGCACAAACACTGCGTTCTCCCTATATACAGGAAGTTGTCGCCAATTCAATTGCTATTAGAATTTTTTATCCTCAAACAAAAGTAGCAATTGAACTTGGCGGACAAGATGCCAAGATTGTTTTTTTCTATCACGATCATGTTACAAACCGCCTAAACGCAGGCGATATGCGCATGAATGGAAGCTGCGCAGGAGGAACCGGTGCGTTTATTGATGAAGTCGCCTCTTTACTGCGCACCCCTGTTGAAGATTTTAACAGCCTTGCCGCAAAAGGTACGCAAGTTTATGACATATCAGGACGCTGCGGTGTTTTTGCAAAAACTGATATTCAGCCGCTTTTAAATCAAGGCGGCTTACTGCCGGATATAGCTCTTTCTACTTTTCATGCAATTGCAAAACAAACCATCGGCGGACTTGCTCAAGGATTGGAAATAAAACCTCCTGTTGTATTCGAAGGAGGACCTCTTACATTCAATCCTGTTTTAATCGATGTATTTGCACAAAGGCTTGGACTTTCATCTTCAGATATAATCGTTCCTCCGAATGCGGAAATCTTTATTGCATACGGCGCTGCTCTTTCCATAAATGAAATGTTTTCAGATTATGAAAATACTGCCGACCCGGAGTTTATACTTTCTACTCTTTCAAGATACAGAGAAATTATTACCGGAGAAACTGTTACGCAAAACTTTAATTTTTTCAATAATGAAAAAGAATACAATGGGTTTAAAGAACGGCATAAAATACAAACTATTAACACTAACTTTTTTAATTCCAATGCATTTTCTGAAAAAAAAGATTTAAAAGTTTACATGGGAATTGACGCAGGCTCTACAACAACTAAATTTGTTTTAATAGATGAAGATGAAAATGTAGTTGATTATTTTTACAGTCCCAATAAGGGAGAACCGTTAAAGGTAATAAAACAAGCGTTACTCGACATGTATGAAAAATACCGCAATGCGGGTATAAATCTTGAAATTACAGCTTTAGGAACAACAGGTTACGGAGAACTTTTATTTGACAAGGCGCTTGGAGCCGATTTTCATACTGTAGAAACTGTAGCGCATGCAGCGGCAGCGCAAAAATACATACCGGGTGTAAGTTTTATTCTGGATATCGGCGGACAGGACATGAAAGCCATTAATTTATCAAACGGTATTGTTACAAATATAACTGTTAACGAAGCATGTTCTTCAGGCTGCGGCTCATTTTTGGAAACATTTGCGGAAACCTTAAATATACCCGTTAATAAAATAGCAGAATATGCTTTTAACGCTAAAAACCCGGCGCAGCTTGGCAGCCGCTGTACAGTTTTTATGAACAGTACAATTATTACAGAACAAAAAAACGGCAAGCAAGCCGATGACATTATGGCAGGGCTTTGCCGTTCGATAATCGAAAATGTATTTACCAAAGTTGTACGTATTTCAAATACTGCTCAGCTTGGAGAAAAAATAGTAGTACAGGGAGGCACTCTTAAAAATGACGCTGTATTAAGAGCTCTGGAACAATATCTTGACAAACAGGTAATTCGTGCTCCCTACCCGGGGGAAATGGGCGCTATCGGTATAGCCCTTTTAACAAAACGTGAAATCGAAGAAAACGGTTACACTTCACCTCACGGACCGCATGATCGTTCGCGTTTTATTGGTTTTGATATTTTAAAAGATTTTGATTATACACAGGAAGCGAATTTAATATGTCCGTTTTGTGCAAACAATTGCAATCGTACACTGGTTCGTTTTTCCAATAAAAATACATGGGTTACAGGAAACCGCTGTGAACGCGGAGAACTTGTAGGCGACCCGCAAGACAAAGTATTACGTAAAGAAATAGACAAAAGAACAAAGATAATGAACTCTGTTCCGGATATGATGAAAATTCGCGACGAACTTGTCTTTAAAGATTATCACTATAAACAATTGCTGCCGTCAAATAATATAACTATTGGAATACCCCGGGTACTTGATTTTTGGCGTAATATGCCTTTCTGGAAAGTTTTTTGGAAGGCTTTGGGATTTAATGTTATTATCTCAAAAAAAAGTTCACGGCAGTTATACGAAAAAGGCATACAGTACGTTGCAAGCGACACTGTATGTTTCCCTGCAAAACTTGTACATGGTCACATTGAAGATTTAATAGAAAAAAAAGCGGACAGGATTTTCTTTCCGCAGATTAACAGGCTCCCTCCTGATAATCCCGAACGTTTCAGCACGTTTACATGCCCTGTTTTAAAGGGTTATCCGTTATCTGTAAAGTTTTCCAATAACCCGCAGGAAAAACACAATATTCAATTTGATACTCCTATATGTCATTGGTTTTCAAAAAAAGATCAAGATTATCAGATAATCAGTTTCATGAAAGAAACCTTTAATATTCCCAAAAAGACTGTTCTTGCAGCCATAAAACAGGCAGAAGCCGCTCTTTCAGATTTTAACCATACTATGACAGATAACGGAAAAAAAATAATTGATGATGTGCAGCGCAAAGGTGAGTTTGCCGTTGTTATCGCAGGGCGGCATTATCAGTACGACGATCATATAAACCATAATTTGTCACGTTATTTTACAAGTTTAGGCATACCTGTTTTAACCCTGGATTCCCTTCCCGATCTCGGAAAAGTAGAGCTTGAAAAATCCCGGGTAGAAATTACAAATAACAATCATGCCCGTCTTTTATCGGGAGCGGTAATAGCGGCGCAGCACCCTGCTCTTGAATACGTAGATATTTTCAGTTTCGGCTGCGGACATGATGCCGTATATACCGACGAAATTGAACGTATCATGAGCGAGATTTCCGGTAAATCTCCGTTAATATTAAAAATGGATGAAAGTGAAATTGCTGGACCTTTACGCATAAGGGTGCGTTCATTTATTGAAACTGTAATGATACGGCGGAAAAAAACCGAACACAAGTCAGTGCCGTTAGGTGATCCGTACCCTGTTAAGCTGTATAAAAAAGATAAACATAAAACAATTTTAATTCCAAACGCAAGCAGGGCGTTCTGCCTGGTATTGAGCTCGTGCCTTTCTCATGACGGCTATAAAGCTGAACCACTTCCGATGGGAGGCGCTGAAGCAATAGCGATGGGGAAAAAATATGTGCATAACGATATGTGCCTGCCTGCACAAATTGTAATCGGCGAAGCCATCCTTGCATTAAAAAGCGGGAAATATGATCCGGAAAATACAGTTGTAGGTTCTCCAAAAGTTTTATGCGACTGCCGCCTTGCAAATTATATGCCCTTAACAAGAAAAGCGTTAGACGAAGCCGGCTTCCCGCAGGTTCCTGTTATAACAACAGATATGTTCGATTTAAAAAACGCTCATCCGGGAATGAATTTTACCAATATGACTTACGCCAATGTTGTTTGGGGTGTTATTCAAACTGATGCGCTTGAATATTTACGCAGAAAAATCCGCCCATACGAATTAAATAATGGTGAAACAGATGAAGTAACCGAGAACGCTTTTTTAGAAATAGCAAAAGGCATTAGAAAAGGCGGGATTGCAGGATCAATAAAACCTTTTAAAAAAGCAATAAAAGATTTATGCGCCATCCGTTATGATCGCAGCATTTTAAAAGAGCAGGTACTTATACAAGGCGAATATCTATTAACATTCCATCCGGGTTCCAATCAGGAAGTTGAAAAGTATCTTGAAAAAAACGGCATGGAAGTTATCTTCCCCAGAATGTACGGTATATACCGTCATCTTTTTTTAAATCATACAATATCAGAAATAAAAGAATTTAAGGTTAAACATTCGTTATACGACACATTATTTGCAATGGCAGGCAATAAATTTATGGACATTGCCGTAAAACATACCGACAAGATCGCAAAAAAGCATCCGTTATACGAACCTGATGTAACACTGGATGAAGTAGCTAAATTAAGCGATCATATAATGCATCATTCAATTCTTTCCGGCGAATCTTTTTTAATTGCAGCGGACATTCTTCATTACGCTTCAAAAGGAATCCGCTCTTTTATAATTCTCCAGCCTTTCGGCTGCCTTCCAAACCATATCTGCGGAAGGGGTATTATGAAAAAGGTAAAAGAACAATACCCCGGTATACAGATTCTGCCTTTGGATTATGATCCAGACGTAAGTTTTGCAAATATAGAAAACAGGCTTCAAATGCTTATAATGAATGCAAAAAGTTTAAAGAAAACCGCTTAATTTTTAAAAGCTATTATCTTGATAAAAAAGCCGATTTAGTTTATATTTACATAGCTATGTCAAATTAAACTAAAGAGGATTCAAGACAAACAAAATATTATTTCTGTTCCAGTTTGGGCGATTTGAATACTTTACCAAGTTTAATAATTTTTTTCATTATTCCTTAAAATTAATAATGTTATAAATTATCCATTTCTCACTATACGAAAACCAGTATCACCGCACATATCTGAAGGACTATAATAGTTCCGATAAGCTGCACGTAGTATTTTTTTTTCATTATTATATGATCCGCCGCGTCTAACACGAGTAAAACCAATTTTCTTTCCTGTAGGGTCTACTTGTTCTATGTTTGAATAATCTCCATACTTGTCCCAACACCATTCCCAAACATTTCCATGCATATCATGCAATCCCCAAGCATTGGATGGAAAACTACCTACTGAAGTTATTTTTTCTCTAAATATTCCGGTTTCATTTTTATTATTTTGAATACTTCCATTAAAATTAGCTTCATCTGAAGATATACTATTTCCTGTATAAAATGGTGTTGACGTTCCTGCACGACAAGCATATTCCCATTCTGCTTCGGTAGGTAACCGGTAGCCATTGTTATCTTTATCCCATTTTACATCAATCTTAAACATATTTTCATTAAGAAAATATACAGGAATTAACCCGTCTTTTTCACTTAATTTATTACAATAATATATTGCATTAAACCAATTTACATTAGTAACAGGAAAATTTTCACCTTTTTGAATACTTGGATTTATCCCTATTATATCTTGATATTCCTTTTGTGTTACAGGATATATGCTCATATATAAAGAGTTTAATGATACCTGATGCTGCGGTCCTTCATCGCTAACTCTGCCTGCTTCAAATTCAGGGCTGCCCATAATAAATGTACCACCATTAATAAGTATCATATTATTTAATATATTTTTATCTTGTTTTGATATAACAAGATTCTGTTTTTTATCTTTCTTTACATTTTTTTCTGAACAAATTTCCATCCCCTTTCTTGCAGCAATTTCAAGCCATTTATAGGATTCATCATATTCTTTTAACTTGTAGAATAAAGTTCCTAATTCATATTGGGCTTTTACATCATCTTTCTCAGCTTTTATAGTTAATTTTTTAATTTCATCCTTTTGTTTATCTTCATCGCTTTTTCCAGAACCTTCAAGAACAACAGCAAGAATATTAATAATCTCTTCTGCTACTTCTTTGGCAGTGCCATAATCATCCTGAAATTTTTTAACCAATATTTTTACAGTAATTTCCGGTTCTTCACTTTTTAACAGTTCTTTATGGTAGCCGGCTTCCAGCGTTTGTATTAATAATCTAATTTCTCTTTTGAAACCACCGCTTGCATAATCCTGTAGAAGGTTACTGCATTTAGAAGGAGTATCAAGGATTTTTACTCCCCGCTCGGTCATTATTTGAGAAAGAATTGATTCAAAAGTTTTTTCTGTCATTAATTTTACTCCTTTTATTCTGCGTTACGTGCAACGCGGAAACCGATATCGTAGCGCCCGTCATTCGGAATCCAATCGAAACGAGCCGCTGAACGGGCCTGATACTTGACATTGTTCCAACTACCACCACGTAGCGTACGACGGTTAGCGCCTGCAGACGCACCAATAGGATCTGTTGTATTCAAAAAATTATAATCTCCAAACAAATCCCAACACCACTCCAATACATTACCGTGCATATCAAATAATCCCCATGCGTTTGCACGTCTTTGACCTACAGGATGCGTTCTATTATTACTGTTACCTTGAAACCAACCTCTGCTATCATTTATATTAACTCCTGTATTATACGCTGTTGTTGTTCCGGCACGACAAGCATATTCCCATTCAGCTTCTGTAGGCAATCTGTAACCGTTAGCGTTTCTGTTCCATGTTACTGTAGCGCTTGTTATTGGATTACCTGTCGCAGGCACTCTATCAGTCATTGTATAAGCAGGGGTTAAACCTTCTCTCTGGCTGCGCCTAATGCAATATTCTATAGCGTCAAACCAAGTTACAGTTTCTACCGGTAAATCATCTCCAATAAAATAACTTAGGTTTACACCCATTACTTCGTGATACTCTCTTTGTGTTACTGGAAATCTTCCCATGTTAAACGAGCTTATTGTTACCTGTCGTTGTATTTCATAAGAGTTATGTCCCGATTCATTTACAGGGCTACCCATCATAAAGGTTCCACCCTGTATAAATACTAAACCGGCTGCTACACGTTGTTGTTGGGTTTCTATAGATTTATTTATACCAAAAATGCTTAAACTAATTACAGCAATTATTGCAACAGCAATCAAAATTATTTTTTTATTCTTTTTAGAAAATTTTAAAGCATGTTTATCTTCAGCTGGTTGTTTAACTTTTTTCTCTTTCGCCTTCGCAGTCTCTCCCTTCAACCCAGCTTCAAAACCCTTCTTACCAACCAACCCCAAAAACTGCGCATAAGCAAAAGTAATTTGTTCGCAGATATTTTTTTCAATGAGATACGTTTTATTAAACCTATCCGCCACACCCTTCAAAAATAACTCATCTACATCATCACTTTGTTTAATTTCTTGCGCTTGCGGGGAAGCTAAAAACTGGCAAAAAATTTGAATTTCTGCTTTATACTGGTTTTGAGTAAAGTCCAGAAAAAGACTCTTAAAGCGATCTGGGTTTTCAAGAATTTTTCCGCCGTTATCTTCGACAAATTCTGTTAAAAGTGAAATGAATGTTTTTTGCATGGGTTACCTCACTATTACATTTTAGTGTTTTAAGTTATACTTACTTATTTTTTTTATCTATATCAATTAATTTTTTTACTATTATATTTATATTATCTTTGATTATTGTATCCGGGAATTTATCAGTATAATTTTTAATTAATTTTCTGACATTTTCTTCTTCGCTTTTTATTTCAGAAAATAATACTTCATAATTATATTTATTTAAATAGATTTTATTAATAAAATCTATTGAATCTTTTGGAAGATTTTCTATTTTATCATAAAGAGTAACTATTGCTTTTTCGATATTTTCTTTTAGAATCGGATTTCCATTTTTTTGCTGTTCTCCAAATATACCAACAATATCAGAAAAATCATGTTTATAATCTCGTCCTGCCATTAATTTCATTGCAACAAGATATTCTGATTTTATAGTTCTTATTTCTAAAATGTTATAAAAAGTTTTATAATGTACTGATACTTCACGCAATTTTGGTGAATATGATTTAGTTTTTTCAAAATCTGTATTCAACCAATCATTTGGAAGCTTAAATTTATTTCCAATAATACCAATTACTTCTTTAACTACAGATGAAGATTTAATAATAGCATCAATATCTCCTGTAGATTTTCTAAAATTATAATTTGTTAATACAGCCGCTCCACCTACTAAAACAATTTCTGCAGGCATTCTAGATCCATTTAATTTTTTGAATACTTTAGCAAATTCCCTTAAGTAAAATTCCAAATTTTCTTTATTAATTTCATTATCATCAGAATTATTAACAGACATTTCGAATATCCGCTTCCATTATATTAAAACGCTTAAATTCAGGGATGGCTTCATTAATACTTTTTATTTTTTGAGTTTCGTCTTTGAATATTATACATTTTGCAATAATACTTGATGAAAAAACCGGTTTTTCCAATTTATTTTTTCGTATATAATCATATTCAACGCAAAGAGGTATATTATTTTCTCTAGACAAGAAATCTACCATTGCTAAAAGATAAAAACATTCAAGATACCACTCTTTTTTATAAAACTTTTGTATTTTATTTGATTTTAAAATTGATATTAGAAATTTAATATCACCCTTTCTCTTTACAGAATGACAAACATTACTCTTGAATAATTCAAAATCTTGACGATATTTTATATCCATATTCATTATTATAATCGATTGATTAAAATTTTGTCAATAATTACATGTATTATTAAGGATTTTGCGTGAATTTACCTCTTTCGTTTTAATTTGCGTTACGAACAATGCGGAAACCGCTGCTGAAGCCCCGAGCGGACGGAGTGTTGCCGCCACGGCACGCGGAACGCAAGTTCGCAGCCGAAATCTGAAAGCTTCCACCACGCAGCACACGGAAATACCCCGAAGACGCGCCCATTGGATCTGTTGTATTTTCAAAACTGTAAAAACCATACCAATCCCAACACCACTCCCATACATTACCATGCATGTCATATAGACCAAATACATTAGGAAAATAATTTCTAATCGGCGTTGTTCTGCCAAATGAATAACTAAAATTAGCTTGACTTGTAGTAATATTATTACCTGTATTATACGCTGTTGTTGTTCCAGCACGGCATGCGTATTCCCATTCAGCTTCAGTAGGCAGCCTGTAACCGTTAGCGTTTCTGTTCCATGTTACTGTAGCGCTTGTTATTGGATGACCTGTCGCAGGTACTCTGTTTGTAATCGTATAAGCGGGAGTTAAACCTTCTCTTTGGCTGCGCCTAATGCAATATTCTATCGCGTCAAACCATGTTACTTGCTCTACCGGAAAATTTTCACTTCTAAAATGACTGGGGTTTACACCCATAACTTCCTGATATTCCTTTTGCGTTACGGTAAATTTACCCATGTTAAACGAGCTTACTGTTACCTGACGTTGTATTTCATTTTCTATACGTCCTGATTCACTTATTGGGCTTCCCATCATAAATGTTCCGCCCTGTATAAATACTAAACCGGCTGCTTCCATTTGCCTGCGAATTTCTAATTCACGCTGTATTCGCGCTTCTTCTTCTCGCTGCCTCTGTTCTTCCTCCAACTCTTTCTGCCTTTGTATTTCTGCCTCTCGCTGTCGTTGAGCTTCTATTGCCACACGTTGTTGTTGGGTTTCTATAGATTTATTGACACCAAAAATACTAAAACCAATTACAGCGATTATCGCAACAGCAATCAAAATAATTTTTTTATTCTTTTTAGAAAAATTAGAAACAATTTTATCTTCAATAACCTTCTCTTTTTTCTTTTTATCTTTTTGTTTATCTATTTTTATTTTTGGTTTAGCAACCTCTCCTTTTAACCCAGCTTCAAATACCTTTTTGTCAACCAACCCCAAAAACTGTACATAAGCAAAAATAATTTGTTTACAAATGTCTTCTTTAAAGAGATATGCCTGATGAAACCTATCCGCCACTCCCTTCAAAAATAACTCATCTACATCGCTACTTTGTCGAATTTCCTGCGCTTGCGGAGAAGCCAAAAACTGGCAAAAAATTTGAACTTCAGCTTTATACTGGTTTTGGGAAAAGTCCAGAAAAAGGCTTTTAAAGCGATCTGGGTTTTCAAGGATTTTTCTGCCGTTTTCTTCGACAAATTCTATTATAAGGGAAATGAAGGTTTTTTGCATGGATTTACCTCTGTTTGTAAAATATATTACATATTAATTTTATTATTGACAATAGGACTTTAATCTTTTAACATATTAACAATAGGAAATTATTTATATGATAAACAATGAAATACTTGCTATAAAAGACAGTATATTAGGAACTGTTGGCAATGATTGTGATAAAATATTCCTTTTTGGTTCTCACGCTTATGGAACTCCTAATAAAAACAGTGATTACGATGTCTTTGTTGTTTTAAAAAATAATACTGAAAAACCAATTATAGTATTACAAAATATTTACAATCAATTATCAAAAAACACAAATTATAAAAGTGTAGATATCCTCGCAAATTATAAAAACCGGTTTGAAGAAAGAAGCAAGCTGCCTACTATTGAACGTACTATTTTGCAAAAGGGAGTTGTTCTTTATGACGGTACTTGATTTAGCGAAAGACTGGCTTCGTTATGCAAAAAGTGATTTAAATACTGCAAATCACATGTTTTATAGTGTTAATCCAAAAGAAACAGAAATATCATGTTATCATTCTCAGCAATGTGCTGAAAAATCCTTAAAAGCCTATCTAATTTCAAAAAATATTGAGCCACCTTTCACTCACGATCTCCTTGAATTAAATAATTTATGTACCGTTCATGAATCTTGTTTTTCGAATATACGGCAATATTGCGTAACCTTGAATCCTTATGGTGTTAATGTCAGATATCCGAATGAATTAGCTATTGACGATAATATAACAAAAATAGCTATTGAAAGCGCTCAGAAAATTTTAATATTTTGTGAAGATTTAGTAAACAAATTTAAATAAATTAAATATTTGAATTTCTGCTTTGTACTGGTTTTGAGTAAAGTCCAGAAAAAAGGCTTTTAAAGCGATCCTGGTTTTCAGATATATTACATATTAATTTTATTATTGACAATAGGGTTTTAATCTTTTAACATATTAAGAATAGGAAATTATTTATATGATAAACAATGAAATACTTTCTATAAAAGACAGAATATTAGGAACTGTTGGAAGTAACTGTCAGGTAATTACAATATTTGTACAAATAGTTTTATAATAATTTTTATTTTTTTTCAATACCACTGTAATTTTTTACATTATCTTTTCTTATGATTGATGTATATTTTTCAATAAATATTTCACCTATCATTTTATGTATTAAATACTCTTCATGTAATCTTTTTACTAAACTTGATTTTTCTTTGTTAAGATCATCTGCATTTAATATTATATTATAAGCTCCAAGATCAATTATCTTACAAAAATATTCCATAGAATTTCTGAATTCCTCTTTATAATAATTCAAAAAAATAGATTTGAACGTTTTACTTTCACTTAAAATACTTATCCCATTTTCACTTACTATTTTTTTTACCAAATAATCAAAATCTTGTTTTACTTCTATTGGCTCCATCCATCTCCCATAAAAATCAATATTACCATTCCAAGATTTTTCTGGCATTTCTTGTATTATTTTAATTAACTCATCATCAGTGTTATTTTCGTTTATACTTATACCAAATAGATATAATCCACCCCAGTGATCCATTTGAACTTTATCAATTAATTGTATTGATAAACAGTTAAATAACTTATTTACACGATTATTAAAACTTTTAGCTCTCCCTATTGCGTATTGCAAACCTTCTTCAGTTAAACTCATTATAATACCTCTTTTTAATTTACATTACGTGCAACACGAAAACCACAAGCACTACTTATCCTCGAGGGATTTGCATAAGTCCATGAAACAGTACGGAGGAATTGACTCCGGTTACTCCAACACCCACCACGATTTATACGATAACCGTCATCAAGAAAATCCCAGTTCCATTCATATATATTTCCATGCATATCATATAAACCCCACGCATTAGGCGCATAACTTCCAACTGGAGTTGTTCTACCAACTGAATTATTAAAATTAGCTTGACTTGTTGTTATATTATTACCTGTATTAAATGGTGTATTTGTTCCAGCACGACATGCGTATTCCCATTCTGCTGATGTTGGTAAACGATAACCATTTGCAACATGATTCCATGTTACAGAACGATTATTACCACTTCCGCTAATTGAATATACAGGTGTTAATCCTTCTTTTTGACTCCGTCTGTTACAATATTCAATAGCATCAAACCAGCTTACTTGTTCTACCGGCAAATTATCTCCTTTAAAATAACTTGGATTCGTTCCAATTATATCTTGATACTCTCTCTGTGTTACAGGATACCTTCCTATATAAAACGAACTAATTGATACATGTCGTGGAGTTTCATCTGAATCACGAGCTACAATATACAAATGGCTTCCCATATAAAATGTCCCACCTTGTATAAAAACAAAACCAGCAGCCTCAATTTGTCTGCGAATTTCTAATTCACGCTGTCTTTGCGTTTCTAGTTCTCTTTGTCTTTGTGCTTCTGCATCTCGCTGTCTTTGTATTTCTGCCTCTCGCTGTCTCTGCGCTTCTATCGCTATACGTTGTTGTTGAATTTCTATGTTTTTATTTATACCAAAAATGCTAAAACCAATTACAGCAATTATCGCAACACCAATCAAAATTATTTTTTTATTCTTTTTAGAAAAATTAACATTATTTTGCTTTAAATGAGGAAAATCCCGATTTATATTTTTATCATCATGAGGTTTAGATTTTACTGGAAGCTCTTCCTTTACAAGAACTTCTTTTTGCTTTTTAGAAATAGGTTTGTCTTCGGCTGGCTGCTTTGTCTTTTGTTCTTTAGGTTTTTCTTCTGTTGGTTTTTTTACTATTTTTGAAACAGGTTTATCTTCCTTCTTTTCAATTTTTTCTTTTACTGCCTTTGGTTTTACTGTTTCTCTTGTAACTTCAGTTGCAAAAACCTTCTTATCAATTAAACCCATAGACATAGCAAAAGCCTTAACTATAAGTTCACAAGTATTTTTATCAAAGAGATATGCCTGATGAAACCTCTCAGCAACACCATTCAAAAACAAAGTATCAACATCATCGCTTTGTTTAATTTCCTGTGCTTGCGGGGATGCCAAAAACTGGCAAAAAATTTGAACTTCTGCTTTAAATTGGTTTTGGGAAAAATCCAGGAAAAGGGACTTAAAACGGTCAGGGTTTTCAAGGATTTTTCTGCCGTTGTCTTCGACAAACTCGGTTAAAAGGGTGATGAATGCTTTTTTCATATAAAGACCTCAATTTGTATAGTGGTTTATTATACATTAAACCCCAATAAATTGACAATAATCCAATTTAGATCAATAATCTTATGAATATAAGAAATTAAGGAAATATCGTATGGCAAAAAAAGGATTTGAGCGTTCAGATGGGATATCCGGAAATACTGTAAGAAGGAGTCTGCATTTTTTTTGGCTTATTGACTGGTCAGGTTCTATGGCAGGAGAAAATATTCAAAAGGTAAATTATGCCATTCGTAATGTTATACCCGAAATTCGCAGGGTCGAGGAAAATGACCGTATAAATATCTATATGAGAGCCATTAAATTCGGTTCTAATGCTCAGTGGCATATGGGTCCTGAACCAATTCCTGTTAGCAAGTTTAACTGGATTGACATGGATGCTTCTGGAGGAGCAACCGCTACATCTCAAGCGCTGGATATGTTAACCTCAGAACTGGATATCAGTAAAATAGGTAAACGAAATGTGCCGCCTGTTGTTATCCTTATGTCTGACGGAGGATGCACTGACGAACCCGAGAGCCTCTATTACGAAGCCATTGCTCGCTTAAACGAATCTCCCTGGGGGAAAAAGGCTGTGCGAATTGCCATCGGTATTGGAAATCAAAATGACTACAATAAAGAGCAATTAGATTCTTTTATTTCGCCTTATTTAAGACAGAAACAGGGGGTAGAAACCTTCCCGGCATCTGATGCCAGAAAATTAACCAGTTACATACAAGCGGCAAGTTTGGTGGCAACTCAGGCTTCGTCTCAATCACAAGGTGATGGTGATGATCCTGATTCTCCTGTAATTCTGCAAAAAATTGAGGTTAACGAAGATTCTGACGGACCGGATTTTAGCAAACTAAAAGCCGGCGATGTTTTTTAAATCAGGTAATTAATGGATAACAAAAAAAGCAGATTTATATGTACTTCCATAAAAGGCGCAAACCATGCCGATAAAGGTCTGCCCTGTCAGGATGCAGCCGCAACAGCGACTTTGTACCATAAAGGTTATAAATTTTTCTTTATGGCAGTCGCGGATGGTCACGGCGGAGACGCTTATACCCGTAGTGATGTTGGTTCTTTCCTGGCATTACAGGCAGCAAGTGAAAGCGTTAACCGGTTTATTATATTTGTTATTGATACTTTTGAAAAATTTCCAAATAACTGGATAGAAATGGTAAAGGATGATTTTCAGGGACGATTTGGAAAAATGCTTGTAAATAATTGGGTACGAATGGTAGAAGCGCATGCAAACGATACGGAAAATAACCCTGATGATGTAATTAAACTTTATGGAACCACAATATCTATTGGTCTTGTCTTTAATAATTGCTTTTTTTCCGGAAAAATAGGCGACGGTTCAATTTATTCCATTTCTTATCAAGATAAAAAATTCTTAGTAAACAATCTTTTTGAAACTGATGATAAAAATAGCGAAAACCTTGGACTTGCAACCGCAAGCCTTTGTTCCCGCGACGCTTATAAAAAATGGCAAATGCAGGTTTTATTTTTAGAAGATATAAAAATGCTTTTCCTTGTAACCGACGGTTTTACAGATTCGTTAAAAGATCCAAAAAAAGAAATTCTAAATTATTATTTTAATTTGATAAAAAAAGGATTTACAAATTTTGAATTTACTATTGCTCAGGAAATAAAACAATTATCGCAAAAAGGCGTAGGAGACGATATATCATTGGTAATTTTTTTACCTAACTTACAAGGCAAGGTGTAGTTATGGCAGATTTTTTTAAAGGTATTTCCAGCGGTCAGAAATATGAAATGTTAAGAAAACTTGGCGCAGGCGGACAAGGTACTGTTATTCAGGTAAAAAACAAAGATGGAAAACAATATGCCGCCAAGTGGTATAAACCTTCTACTGTAAATACCGATCAACGAGATCGTATAACAAAGCTAATTTCCAGAGGGTGTCCAATCGCACCTGACAAGGGTATTAAATTTATATGGCCAATAGAAATGATTAGCCACGATCAATCAAAAAACGGGTTTGGTTACGTAATGCCCCTTATAGAGGAACGTTTTGTTACTCTTCATAAAGTAGTTATAGGCAATGCTCAACAGCCTAATTTACAGATATTATCCCGTATCAGTTATCTTTTAGCTTTGGCACTTGATACCATCCATGCTTCAGGTCTTGCGTATTGTGATATTAACATGGGAAACTTGATGTTTGATCCTGAAAATGGCGACATTATAATTTGCGATAATGATAATGTAGTAACAAATACAGAATTAGTTCCGGTAAAAGGCGTATGGGAATTTATGGCTCCTGAAGTTGCTTTAAATAAATCAAATCCAAATGCTCAAACTGATACATATTCTGCGGCAATAATGCTTTTTTATATGTGGATGTGGGAACATCCAATGGAAGGTAAAAAAACATTAAATATATATTCATGGGATATCCCTGCAAAGAAAAAACTTTACGCATCCGAGCCTGTTTTTATTTTTGATCCGAATGATACCAGCAACAATGCAGAAGGTATAGAAGATTTACAAACATGCGTTAAACGCTGGGAGCGCATGTGTTCGCCAAAACTTAAAGAATTGTTTACAGTTGTATTTACAAAAGGTGTAAACGACCCTAGCTACCGTACTCAGTTGCGTGACTGGCAGCGTGTTTTTCTTGAATTAAATGCAAATACTGTTAATTGTCCAAAATGTAATTCAATAAATACATGGGATGGTAAACAATCACCATTTACATGTTTCAATTGTAATAATGAAATACCTTTTCAACTTTTCCTTACTATAGATCATGGTTTTAATAACAAAACAAATATTTTAGTTTTACCAAACGTAACCCTCAGGCAGCATCACCTGGAAATTGCTAATTTCGATTCCAATTCAACAAAAGAATTAGGAACAATTGAACAGCACCCAAATGATAAAAAAGCCTCTATTTTGCGTAACAATACAGATAAGGCTTGGAAATACAAAGCGCCCGATAGCTCTGAGTACTCGGTAGAACCCGGTCAGGCACGAGCATTATTACCCAATTGTGAAATTGTTGTTGGTGGTGTGAGTGTAAAGGTGGAGGGGAAGTAGTGACGTTTTTTTTAATTTTTACTATTTTAATTTCTATTCCAATTATTATTATTGATGTAAAAAAAATGATTAAAGGCAAACATAATATTAAAAAGATTATAATTGCGATTTCCATTGGTTTTTTATTTTGCTTGCTCAATGATATAATATTTTATTTTATTTTTAGAAATTCGTTTGTTTTATTTTTAAGGTTGGGTGTTATAGCATCAATATCATCATTATTTGGACCCGCAGCAGGTTTTTTTATGGGTATTTTTTCTACATGTTTAACTGGTGATTTATATTTAATATTACTTAGTGGTCTATTTGGGCTTTTAATTGGATTATTTAAGTATAAGTTAAATTTTAGTAATAAAAATAAATATTCTAAAACAATTATATTATATATTGGTATATATTTTATTACACAATTAATTCTATTTACCTCTTTTATTGATTGGTTATTTCCTTTTAGAATTCCTCATTTCCATTATTTCTTTAATTTTACACGAATATTTAACGATATACAGTTTTATACAAACATTATTTTTTTTACTTTAGTTTTAATTATCTATTCCATCATTATGCAAAAACGAGCTGCAAAACTTTCTGTTGACACAGTACACAAAGAAGTAATAGAACCTTCACCTACAACACCCAAAAAACAAAAAGAAGATAAACCCACAGCAAACACTTTAAATAGTCCATTTCTAACCATCTTGCAAAGAATGAAAGCTGAACGGGGTTTCTCCATATTCGAAGATTACTCCAAATGCAATTCGCTGTTAAAAGACTACACAGCCGGTGAATTTAAAAAAGAAAGCCGCTTATTATTGTTAGCTAAAGCAGGCTGCCCTGGCGAAATTGCAAGATCAACAGAACCTGAGATTACCAAAAATAAATTGATAAACAGGCTTAATGACGAATATTCGATGATAAAAGAATCTGCAGAACAGGTTGTGAGTTGGCTGTATGGGGTGTATGTGAAATGATTGAAACTGATGTAAAGAAAAAATTAAAAACACAAAGCAATGAATCTTTTTTTTATTTTATTGGACAATGTTTTAAAAAATATTTTGATTTTAAAGGACGGGCAAGACGTAAAGAATATTGGTATTTTACACTTTTTAGTCTTATTTACTATATTATTATATATTATTCTTTAATGATTACTTTTTTACCTTTACTTGTATTATTTGATTTTAATCTAAGTCCTTTTTTAAATTTTTTTATTAATCTTGTTTTTGGTATTTTTTATATATCATTAATAATTCCTAGTTTTGCAGTTATTATTAGACGTCTACATGATACTGGTCGTAGTTGGGTATATATTTTATATAGCTTAATTCCATTTGTAGGTATAGTTATTTTAATTGTCTTTTGTGCAAATGACAGTGAACCAAGTGATAATAAATACGGTCCTAATCCAAAAGTAAAAACTTTTGGTGAAGATAAAAAAAATGAAACCATAAGCAAAATTTCTACAACACCATCTGTCTCTGAAACAAATACCCCTGCGAAGCAAAATCAAAATGTAAAAAAAGCCTCAACAAGTTCTACTAAAGATCCATTCTTTGTAATCCTCCAAAGAATGAAATCCGAACGTGGTTTCTCCATATTCGAAGACTACACAAAATGTAATTCCCTGTTAAAAGACTACTCTGCCGGTGAATATAAAAAGGAATGCCGTTTATTGCTTCTAGCAATAG
>Ga0123356_10000559_pt1 | contig 41391 bp, 43 predicted proteins | sample TergutEmb28metaG_2_FD_92546 | JGI IMG/M metagenome (GOLD analysis project Ga0123356, IMG submission 92546) | Embiratermes neotenicus P3 segment gut microbial communities from Petit-Saut dam, French Guiana - Emb289 P3 | ecosystem: Host-associated > Arthropoda: Insects > Digestive system > Gut ...
CGCCCGTGGCCGCGGCGCTCGACTCCGTGCCTGACCGCGTTCTCGACCAGCGGCTGGACGCTCAGCACCGGGACGACCGCGGGCAGCACCTCGGGCGCGACCTGCAGACGCACCTCGAGGCGGTCGCCGAAGCGCGCGCGCTCCAGCCGCAGGTACTTCTCGACGTAGCTCAGCTCGTCCGCGAGCGTCACATACGGCCGCTGCCCGCGGAAGGCGTAGCGGGTGAACTCCGCGAACTCGGCCAGCAGCTCACGCGCCTCCTCCGGATTCGAGTGGATGTAACCGGCGATCGCCGCCAGCGCGTTGTAGATGAAGTGCGGCGAGATCTGGGCGCGCAGCGCCCGCAGCTCGGCTCGGGCCAGCCTTTCTGCCTGCTCGTCCATCCCCTTCAGCTCGAGCTGGGCGCTGACCAGGCTGGCGGCCTCGGCGACGGTCCGGGTGTCGTCCGGGGTCACGCGGCGGCCCCGTGAGTACAGCGCCACGAATGAGCCGACGAGCTCGCCGGCGACCACCAGGGGCGCCGCGACCGCCGCTCCCAGGGGACACTGGGGATGGTCGCAACGGATCTGCGACTCGACGTGCAGCCGGTCCTCCCGGGGCGGTGCGGTGACCGGCAGCAGCGGATCGCCGGCGGCGTGGTGGTCGTGGCCGATCCCCTCGTAGGCGAGCACCCGCTCGCGGTCACCGAGCGCGACCGCGGACGCCTGGGTCAGCGTCCGCAGGTGCACGATCGCCCGGCCGGCCGATTCCTCGGTCAGCCCGCGGCGCATGTGCGGGAGCATCACGGTCGCCGCGTGCAGAGCCGTCTGCATCGCCCGGACCTCCCCGGAGATCACCCGCGGCGGTCGCAGTAGCCGGAACGCGGCGACTCCCGAGGCCGCAATCGCCCAGCCGAGGAGCACACCGAGAAAGACCTCCACCTCAACCCGGAGGATATCCAGCGGCTGCGCCGAACACCGGCAGGTGAGTGTGTGTCATTTGCCACGAGCGCCAACCGTTCGTCGTGCATGACCGACCGTTCGTCCCTCCAGGGCTACCGATGCCCGATTCGCCCCAGCGCACTGCGAGGTGGGCGATTAGCCTGATTCTGTACCAGTCTCCATCGAGAGGAGAGATAGGAATATGGCGACAGTCAGCGATCCGCAGGCACAGTCGCAGCCACAAGTCGCGCCGTCCGGCTCGGCCATGACGGGCTCGGGTTGGGTCCCGGCGAACCCGGCTCCACTCGGCCTGTTCGGCTTCGGCCTCACGACGGCCGTGCTCAGTTTCATCAACGCCAACCTCGTCGGTACCGCGCCGGCCACCTTCCCGCTCGTCCTGGGGATGGCGATCGGGTTCGGCGGTCTCGGCCAGTTGATCGCCGGGTTGTGGGAGTTCCGGACCGGGAACACGTTCGGGGCCGTGGCGTTCTGTTCGTACGGCGGCTTCTGGCTCTCCTGGTTCTTCCTTGTCAATTTCGACGTCGCCAAGCTCCCTCCGACCGGGGTCAACTCCGCGCTCGGCCTGTACCTGATCGCGTGGGGCGTCTTCACGGCGTGCCTGTTCCTTTGCACGTTCGCGTCAGCCCGGGCACTGCAGCTCTTGTTCCTGCTGCTGGCGGCCACCTTCATCGTGCTGGGAATCGGCCAGTCCGGCGCCCACACGACGATCATCCACATCGGCGGCTTCATCGGGATCGCGACGGCGGCGGTGGCGGTGTACACGGCGACCGCAGAGGTTCAGAAGGCGGTCTACGGGCACTCGCTGTTCCCGATCGGCGAACCCGCACCGCGGTCGTAGTGGTATGACGTAGCCAGGCTTGGAGCGCCCGGCCCGCGGGCCGGGCGCTCGTCTGGCCTGCGTCCCGCATCGAAGACTTCAGACGAAGGGAACGAGATGGCGACTGGAACCACCCACGACGACCTCGACCACGAGCTGGCGGAGCTCCTCGAGGTCGAGCGCTTCGATCCGCCCGCCGCGTTCCGAGAGCACGCGCTGCTGAGCGATCCGGCGATCTATGAGGAGGCCGAGCACGACTGGAAGGGCTGGTGGGAGCGCCAGGCTCGCGAGCTGCACTGGTTCGAGCCGTGGGACCAGGTCCTCGACGATTCAAACCCGCCGTTCTACAAGTGGTTCATCGGCGGCAAGCTGAACGTCTCCTACAACTGCCTCGACCGGCACGTCGAGGCGGGCCATGGCGACCGGGTCGCCTACCACTGGCGCGGCGAGGAGGGCGAGGAGCGCGACATCACCTACTCCGACCTGCTTGCCGAGGTCCAGCGGTTCGCGAACGCGCTGAAGGATCTCGGGATCGGCAAGGGCGACGTCGTCGGGATCTACCTGGGGATGATCCCCGAGGTCGCGATCGCGATGCTCGCCTGCGCCCGGATCGGCGCGCCCCACAACGTCGTGTTCGGGGGGTTCTCGCCGGAGTCGGTCCGCGAGCGGATGGAGTTCTCCGAGGCGAAGGCGCTGATCACCGTCGACGGCGCCGCCCGCAGGGGCAAGGTCGCCCCGGTCAAGCAGGCTGTCGACGCGGTGATGGGCGATCTGGAGAGCCTGGAGCACATCATCGTCGTGAAGGCGAAGGGGACCGAGTGCGAGATGAAGCCCGGCCGTGACGTCTGGTACCACGAGATCGTCGCCGCCGCGGCACCCGATTGTCCGGCGGAGCCGATGGACGCCGAGGACCCACTGTACGTTCTCTACACCTCGGGTTCGACCGCCAAGCCGAAGGGGGTCCTGCACACGACCGGCGGGTATCTGACCGGCGTCAGCGCGACCCACCGGTACGTGTTCGACCTGCATCCTGAGACCGATGTGTACTGGTGCGGGGCCGACGTCGGCTGGGTCACCGGGCACTCCTACATCGTCTACGGGCCGCTGTGCAACGGCGCCACCTCGATCATGTACGAGGGCGCGCCAGATTACCCCCACCGGGGGATCTGGTGGGAGCTCATCGAGCACTACAAGGCGACGATCTTCTACACCGCGCCGACGGCGATCCGCGCCTGCATCAAGTGGGGGCCCGAGCATCCGAACCGCTTCGACCTCAGCTCGCTGCGGCTGCTGGGGACGGTCGGCGAGCCGATCAACCCGAAGGCGTGGCTCTGGTACCACAAGGTGATTGGCGGCGAGCGCTGCCCGATCGTCGACACCTGGTGGCAGACGGAGACCGGCAACATCATGATCACCCCGCTGCCCGGGATCGTCTCGACCAAACCGGGTTCGGCGACGAGGCCGTTCCCGGGGATCGCCGCGGAGGTGGTCGACGAGCGGGAGGGCAAGCCGATCACCGAAGGCCAGGGTCTGTTGGTGCTGACGCGGCCGTGGCCGGCGATGCTGCGGACGCTGTACCGCGAGGACGAGCGCTTCGTCGAGACCTACTACAAGCGGTTCGGCAAAGAGACCTACCTGGTCGGCGACGCGGCTCGCAAGGACAAGGACGGCTACTACTGGGTGATCGGGCGAATCGACGACGTCGTCAACGTGTCGGGCCACCGGCTGTCGACGGCCGAGGTCGAGTCGGCGATCGTCGCCCACGAGGCGGTCGCCGAGGCGGCCGTGATCGGCCAGTCCGACGAGGACACCGGCCAGGCGATCGCGGCGTTCGTGACCCTGCAGGGCCAGGTCGAGCCCTCCGACGCGCTGACCGAGGGGATCCGCGGAACGGTCGCCGAGCGGATCGGCAAGTTCGCTCGGCCGAAGCGGATCATCTGGACCGACGACCTGCCGAAGACGCGGTCGGGCAAGATCATGCGGCGACTGCTGCGCGACATCGCCGAGGGGCGCGCGCTCGGCGACGTGACGACGCTGCGCGATCCGACCGTGATGGCCGAACTCGAACGGCAGATTCAGGCCGAGGAAGCCAACGACGCGTAGCCTGAGCACTGTGCTGGCCGAATAATGCCCACCTGTTGGGCATTATTCGGCCAGCCGAAGCTAACGGCGCCGCTTGCGCTTCCGCTTGGCGGCGCCGGGTCGCGGCGCCGCTGGCTGCTCGTCGCTGACCGCCACCGCGGCGGGCGCCGGCTGCCGGCCCCGGCGCGGGCGAGGCTCTCGGCGAGGCGGCGGCGCCGCGCGCTGGGCGCGTGGCCAGGGCACCGCGACGCCCTCCTCCCACGCCGGCGGAGTTCCCTGCGGCCAGCGACCCCAGATCACCACCGCGACTGCGGCCAGCCAGAACCCCTGTACGACCGGGACGATCGCTCCGACCGGGAACAGGATGAAGGCGCCGGCAAATACCCCGACGTAGCCGAGCAGCTTCGGCAGCAGGCCGACGCGCATCGCGTTCAGCGAGATCCAGATGACCCCGCCGGCGAGCAGGAAGGAGCCGAACTGCGCCAGCAGTGGCAGCGCGACCAGCAGCGTCCCGGAGGTGAGGTGGTTCGCCTCCGGGTAGCTCTGGTTGCCGGTAGTGACGAACTCGTTCGCCTTGATCGCGATCACGATCGCGTAGAAAACGGCCATCAGCCCGGAGAGCAGGCCGCCGGTCAACGCCAGCCAGCGGACGAAGCGCTGCTGCTCGGGGCTGCGTGCCCTGGAGATCTGCTGCAACCAGTTGAGCGCGAACGCCAGCGCGGCGAACCCGAACCCCTCGACGATCGCGCCGATCAGGTCGAGCGGGAAGCGCCGGTGCGCGAGGATCAGGTCGAGCGTCAGCTCGCTGACGTTGGTCTTCGGCCCGGACAGCTGGATCAGCTGCGCGGCGACGATCAGGATCGCGGCGGCGAAGGTCAGCACCGCGTAGCGCGGGCGCACGCGGGCTTCGTAGGCGACCTGATCGGTGGCAGTCATCGAACGCGCAGTGTAGGGACGACTGATCGGCAACGGCGGAACTCGTCGGAGTACGATTGATTGATATGGAAGGCAGCGGCTTCGGGGGCCTCTTCGGAGACCCGGACGAGATTCAACGCAGACTCGGGGAGTTCGCCGAGCAGATGCAGGGCGCCCAGCGCCTGGCGTGGGCCGACAACGCGATCAAGCTGGCGGTCGACCTGACGGTCGCGGCGATCAACCGGGTCAACATCCAGGGAACCACCGAGCAGCAGGCCGAGCAGATCCGCTCGGTGATGGCGGTCGTGTTCCCAGAGGCCGTGACACTCGTGCGCGAGGCGCGCGAGGGCCTGGCCTAAGCGTCGTCGCGACCCACCAGGCGTTGCAGCAGGCTGGTGAGCTGCGCGCGTTCCTCGGTGTCGAGTGCCGCGCAGAGCTGGTCTTCGTGCTCGCGGGAGGCGGCGAGCACCTGTTGCAGCGCGCGCTCGCCTCTGCCGGTCAGGTGCAGGGCGTGGGCTCTACGGTCGCTGGGACTGGGCCGGCGTTTGACCAGGCCGCGCTGCTCGAGCTCGTCGACGAGCACGACGATGCGGCTGCGGGCGAGCCCGAGATGGTCGGCGAGCGCCTGTTGGGAGAGCCCGTCGGCGGAGCCGATGAAGCGCAGTGAGCGGGCGTGGTGGGGCTCAAGGCCAAGGGGTGCCAGGCGTTGCCTATAGAGCCGGCTGCTCTCGGCGCCGAGCTTGGTCAAGAGGAACGCTGGGCTGCCGGCGAGCGCCGCAGCGGGCGATCCGGCGGGTGGATCCGGGCCGGGAGCCATAGTCGAATGTTATCCCGCTTGACAGTTCTTGAATAGAACGATAGATTGTTCTGCGACAGAACTGTTTCGGGTTAGAAGCAGTTGCGGCCCCAACGACACGAGGGAGGCCCCATGTCCGAATCGATCATCCGCGCTGACGCCCCCGTTGTAACGCTGATCAACGTGTTCACGGTCGACCCCGCCGATCAGCAGCGCCTCGTCGAGCTGTGGCAGCGGGCCACCGATGAGGTGATGCGCCACCTGCCCGGCTTCGTCTCGGCGAACGTCCATCGCAGCCTCGACGGCACCAAGGTCGTCAACTACGCCCAATGGGAAAGCGAAGACGCGTTCAGGGCGATGCTCGGGCACGCCGACACCCGCGCCCATCTGGCGGAGCTGAACGAGATCGCGACCTCAGCCCCGGTCCTCTGCGAGGTCGTCTCGGTACACCACCCCTGACGCCGGTCGACGAACTCGCCGGCGGTCCTATGACGTCAGCGCCGCCAGCACCCGCTCGTCGTGCTCGGCCGGCTTCACCTTCCGGAACACGTGCGCGATGACCCCGTCGGGGCCGATCACGAACGTCGTCCGTTCGTTGCCGAAGTACTTACGGCCGTACATCGACTTCTCGACCCACACCCCGTAGGCCTCCGCCACCGCGTGGTCCTCGTCGGACAGCAGCGGGAAGCCGAGATCGAACTTGTCGGCGAACTTGGCGATCGGCCTGACCGGGTCAGGCGAGATCCCCAGGACGACCGCGTCGAGCCGGTCGTAGTCCGCGCGGTGGTCACGGACGCCGCAGGCCTGGGTCGTGCAACCGGGCGTGTCGGCCTTCGGGTAGAAGTAGACGACGACCTGCTTGCCTCTCAGGTCCGAGAGCGTCACCGGATTGCCGTGCTGATCCGGCAGCGTGAAGTCCGGAGCGATGTCACCAGCGTCGATAGTCATGGGACCTCCTCAGTGGGCGTACCCGTCGAACTGCGGTAGGTCATCCCGGATCTCGTCCCAGTCCGCCTTGGAGCCGACGAAGATGTGGTGGTCCGGGCGCCGAGTGGGTGCATCGACCAGTGAGCCCATCGCGACGTGGATCCACTCGCCTTCGCGCACAACCGAATAGAGAAAGCACCCACAGCGTGCGCAGCGGGCGTCATGGCCGTCCGGATCACCGAAGACCGCAAGGTCATCGGCGCCCTGTTCGATCCGCAATTCCTCGCGGCGGACGCCCAGGAACGGCTTGAACGCCGAGCCAGTTGCCTTGCGGCACTCCGAGCAGTGACAGATCGCGCCGTACTCGAACGCATCCGTGACCGTGTAGCGGACAGCGCCGCAACGGCATCCTCCCGACAACTGGCGGAGATTCGTCCGCATCGTTCATCAGGGTACGGATCCGGCGTGCGTATTTGCATTGCTCAATGCGATCAGGTTGTATCGGTGGACGATGTCTATAACCGTCACCCAGCTGAGGGCGTTCCTGGCGGTCGTCAGGGGTGGGTCGGTGACCGCCGCGGCCGAGGAGCTGGTGGTCACCCAACCGTCGGTCTCGGCCGCGGTCGGCGCGCTGAGCCGGGAGGTCGGCTGCGAGCTGCTCGAGCGCGCTGGACGCGGCGTCAGGCTGACGCCGGCCGGGACCGCGTTCGTCCCCTACGCGCAGGACATCGTCGGGCTGCTCGACGCCGGCCGCCGAGCCGCCCGCGAGGCGACCGAGACCGCCGCCCGCAGCCTGCGGATCGCCGCCGTCCCGACCGCCGCCGAGTCGTTCGTGCCGGCCTTGATGCGGGCCTTCGGCGAGGCGCACCCTGACGCCGAACTGTCGCTGGTCGTCGGCAACAACGAGGAGGTGCTGGGGCGCGTGCTGAGCCACGACGACGACGTCGCGATCTCGGGCAGGCCGCCGAGCAGCGAGCGGCTGATCGCCAATCCGTTCCTGCAGAACGCGATCGTCTGCATCACGGCGCCTGACGACCCGGCGGTCGCCGGTGAGCCGGCGCCGTCATCGGCGCTGGCGGGCAGACCGTGGCTGCTGCGCGAGCGCGGGTCCGGCACCCGGGCGATGAACGAGCGCTTCCTGGCGGACCGCGGACTCGCACCGCGAACGCTGACGCTCGGTTCGAACGGGGCGGTCAAGCAGGCCGCGAACGCCGGCCTCGGCGTCTCGCTGATCTCTCGGGCGGCGGTCGAGGCGGAGCTGGCGGCCGGCGTGCTGCGCGAGATCAGGCTGACCGACGGACCCGAGACCCGCCCCTGGTTCGTCGTGCGCTCGGCAGTCGGCCCGGCCCGGGCGGTGGTGGAGCAGTTCAGCGCCTTCGCCGCCGACCTCAAATCTTAGGTAATCACCTATGGATATGTACGAAATATGTATTTGACGACTATGAGTTGCCGCCCTACGCTCGCCGCCAATCGAAGAGTGAAAGGCCAGCGCCATGCCGCCGACATCATCGCCAGTTCTGAACCACAAGCGAGACCGCTGGGCCTCCGGCGTGACCCCGTATGCCGAGATGGGCTATTACGACGCCGACTACGTCCCGAAGGATTCCGACGTGCTGTGCGCGTTCCGGATCACCCCGCAACCCGGGGTCGATCCGATCGAGGCGGCGGCGGCGGTCGCGGGCGAGTCCTCGACGGCGACCTGGACGGTCGTCTGGACCGACCGGCTGACGGCACACGAGCACTACCAGGCCAAGGCTTACGACGTTCAGCCGATCCCCGGCCGCGAGCACGAGTACCTCGCCAGGATCGCCTATGACCTGGATCTGTTCGAAGAGGGCTCGATCGCCAACCTGACGAGCTCGATCATCGGCAACGTCTTCGGCTTCAAGGCGCTGCAGGCGCTGCGGCTGGAGGACATGCGGATCCCGACCCAGTACGTCAAGACCTTCCAGGGTCCGCCGCACGGGATCGTGATCGAGCGGGAGTACCTCGACAAGTTCGGCCGGCCGCTGCTGGGCGCGACGGTCAAGCCGAAGCTGGGGCTGTCGGCCAAGAACTACGGCCGGGTCGTGTACGAGGCGCTGCGCGGCGGGCTCGACTTCACCAAGGACGACGAGAACATCAACTCACAGCCGTTCATGCGCTGGCGCGACCGGTATCTGTACGCGATCGAGGGGGTCAACCGCGCATCGGCCGCCAGCGGCGAGGTCAAGGGCCACTACATGAACGTCACGGCGGCCGACATGGAGGCGATGTACGAGCGCGCCGAATTCGCCAAGGAGGTCGGCTCGGTGATCATCATGATCGACCTGACGGTCGGCTACACGGCGATGCAGTCGATCTCGAAGTGGGCCCGGCGCAATGGGCTGATCCTGCACCTGCATCGCGCGGGCCACGGCACCTACACGCGGCAGAAGACGCACGGCGTGTCGTTCCGGGTGATCGCCAAGTGGTGCCGGCTGGCCGGCGTCGATCACATCCATGCCGGCACCGTCGTCGGCAAGCTCGAGGGCGACCCCGCCATGATCGCCGGCTACTACGACACCCTGCGCCTCGACCACGTGCCCGAGAACCCCGAGCACGGCATCTACTTCGACCAGGACTGGGCGTCGCTGGCACCGGTGATGCCGGTGGCCTCCGGCGGGATTCACGCGGGCCAGATGCATCAGCTGCTGCGGTACCTCGGCGAGGACGTGGTCCTGCAGTTCGGCGGCGGGACGATCGGGCATCCGATGGGGATCGCGGCCGGAGCGACCGCCAACCGGGTGGCGGTCGAAGCGATGATCCAGGCGCGCAACGAGGGCCGCGACTACTACCAGGAAGGTCCGGACATCCTCGAGCGGGCGGCCAGGGGGTGCCCCGAGCTGGATGCGGCGCTGCAGGTCTGGAAGGACATCAGCTTCGACTTCGCCTCGACCGACACGCCCGACTTCGTCGCCACCCCGTCGATCGCGTGAGGAGCCGCCAGATGCGCATCACCCAGGGAACTTTCTCGTTTCTGCCCGACCTCTCCGACGAGCAGATCGCGGCCCAGATCGTCTACGCGCTCGGCCACGGCTGGGCGATGTCGGTCGAGTACACCGACGACCCGCACCCGCGAAATCCCTACTGGGAGATGTGGGCGCCGCCGCTGTTCGATCTCGAGATCCCGGACGCCGAGCTGGTCCTCCGCGAGGTCCGCGCGTGTCGAGAGGCTCACCCCGACCACTACGTCAAGCTGAACGCCTACGACGCGTCGCTCGGCCGCCAGACGACGGCGCTCAGCTTCATCGTCGGCCGGCCGGCGCTCGAGCCGGGCTACCGGCTGAAGCGCACCGAGGCGCACGACCGTGTGATCCGTTACGCCATCCAGCGCAACGGTGTGGAGCCGTGACCGTGGCAGCGCGGGCGAACGCGCTCGGCACCGCAGACGGCGGCTTCGAGGACGTCCTGCAGAGCGCCTCGATGGAGACGGTTCTGTCCGAGCTCGACCGCGAGCTGGTCGCGTTGGCGCCGGTCAAGACCCGGATCCGCGAGATCTCGGCGCTGCTGGTCGTCGACCGCCTGCGCCGCCAGGCGGGACTGACATCCGAGCGTCCGACGCTGCACATGTCGTTCACCGGAAACCCCGGGACCGGAAAGACGACGGTGGCGATGCGGATGGCCGACATCCTTCACCGCCTCGGCTATATCCAGCGCAACCACGTGGTCGCGGTGACCCGCGACGACCTCGTCGGCCAATACGTGGGACACACGGCGCCGAAGACCAGGGAGGTGCTGAAGCGCGCCTTCGGCGGCGTCCTGTTCATCGACGAGGCGTACTACCTGTACCGTCCGGAGAACGACCGCGACTACGGGGTCGAGGCGGTGGAGATCCTGCTCCAGGTGATGGAGAGCGACCGCGACAAGCTCGTCGTCATCCTGGCGGGCTACAAGGATCGGATGGACGAGTTCTTCAGGCTCAACCCGGGCATGTCATCTCGCGTCGCACACCACATCGACTTCCCCGACTACACGGTCGACGAACTGCTGCGGATCGGGGAGCTGATGCTCGCGGGCCAGGCGTATCAGCTCTCGCCGGATGCCGAGGACGCCTTCAGGGAGTACATCGGCCGGCGGATGCGCCAGCCGCGGTTCGCGCATGCGCGCAGCGTCCGCAACGCGATCGAGCGCGCGCGTCTGCGCCACGCCAACCGGATCTATGCCGCCGCGCGGAGCGGAACGCCGGTGTCGCTCGACGACCTCAGTCGGATCGAGGCGCGGGACATCCGCGCCAGCCGCGTGTTCACCACCTCGACGAAGGAGGGCTGATGCTGCCGCGACCGGTGATCCTCGGGGTCGTGGGCGACTCCGCGGCGGGCAAGACAACGCTGACGCGCGGACTCGTGCGGGTGCTCGGCGAGGACAACGTGACCCATGTCTGCACCGACGACTACCACCGCTACGACCGCAAGCAGCGCGCCGAACTCGGGGTCACCCCCCTGCACCCCGACTCCAACCACCTCGACATCATCGCCCAGCATCTCGCCCACCTGCGTCGGGGCGAGCCGATCCTGAAACCCGTCTACCGCCATCAGGACGGCACCTTCGGCCCGCCGGTGTACGTCAAGCCGGAGCGCTTCACGGTGATCGAGGGCCTGCTCGGCTTCTACCTGCCGGAGATGCGAGAGGTCTATGACGTGCGGGTGTTCCTGAACCCGCCTGAGGACCTGCGCAGGCGCTGGAAGGTCCAGCGCGACTGCTCGCGCCGCGGCTACACGACCGATGAGGTGCTCGCCGAGCTCGACCGGCGCGAGGCCGACTCCGAGACGTACATCAGGCCGCAGCGGCGACACGCCGACATGCTCGTGTCGTTCAGCCCCGCGGCCGGCACCGGCGAGGACGCCCGGCTCGACGCCGAGCTGACGCTCGGCGAGGAGCTCCCGCACCCCGACCTGACGCCGTTCGTCGTGGGGGAGCAGACCGGGGTGACGCTGTTCGACCGAGACGGTGAACAGGTCCTGCGGATCGCCGGCGCGATCGCCCCCGAGCGCGCGGACGCGATCGAGGAGGCGATCTGGGAGCGGATGCATTTCGCCACCCATCTGCGGACCCGCCGGCTGGGCGAGTTCACCGTCGGCACCGAGCTGCACCGCTCCGAGACGCTGGCGCTGGTGCAGCTGCTGATCCTCTACCACGTGGTGACCGTCAAGGCCACGATCTCATTGGGAGGCGAGGGCACCCGGTGCCCGAACGGCGCGCCCGCCGCAGCTACTTCAACAGCCGGCTGAGCCGCCTGTCCTTCAGCACCTTGCCCTCGGTCTGGCAGGTCGGGCAGTAGCACATCACGTAGTCCTCGTAGAAGACGGCCTCGAGCCGGGTGCCGCAGCGCGGGCACGGCTCGCCGTTGCGGCGGTGGACGGTCAGCGGCATCGGCAACTTGTCCGGAATCGGCAGCGTCAGCGTCCGCTGGTAGTGCTCGATCGCGCCGCCCAGCGTGCCGACGATCGCGTCGCGCAGAACGCCGGCTTCGGCGTCGTCGAGGTCGGAGCCGCGCTTGAACGGGGACATCATCGCCGCGTGCAGGATCTCGTCGACCCACGAGCGCCCGATTCCGGCGATCACGTGCTGGTCGCGCAGCAGCGCATACAGGGGCCGCGGCAGGTCGAGCAGCTCGCGCAGCGGCGGTGGCTCGGGCCACGCCTCCGGGCCCAGCGCGGCGATCGTCTCCTCCTGCTCGATCTCGGCGGCGCGCAGCACCTTTGCCCACGCCCGCTGACGGGTCCCGAACTCGCGCAGCCGCAGCTCACGACCGTCGTCGAGCCGCAGCAGCAGTCGGGAGCTTCGGTCCCGCAGCGACGCCCGAGCGTCGAACAGCTGCAGCCGCCCAGCCGACATCAGGTGCACGAGCACCGTCAGCTGGTCCTCGAGATCGATCAGGAACAGCTTCCCGCGGCGTCTGATGCCCGCGATCGCGGCGCCCTCGACCGCCGGCAGCGGCGGGTCGTAGGTCTTCAGCGCGTTGATCCCGGGAGCGAGCGCAGACTCGATCCGGGCGCCGGCCGTGGCGGCGCCGATCAGCCGCGCGGTTATCTCGACCTCAGGTAGCTCGGGCATTCGGCTCAGCGTAGACGGCGCCGCCGCCGAGCCGCCGAGCCGATCAGGCGCCGGCTGAGCCGTCGGAGAAGATCGACGCTGTGTCGACCTCGCGCACGATCGGCTGACCGCACTGCCAGCAGTAGGCTGCGCCGGTCGAGTGCGGCGCCTTGCAGTTCGGGCAGCGCCCGGCGACAGCCGTCTTCTCGAGCGCGATGATCCGCTCGATCTCGGACAGCTCGGCGTCGACGTCCTGCAGCGCCGCAGCCTGCTTGACGATCAGGTCGACTCGGATCCGGTCGCGGGTCGCCATCTCGTAGACGAGGCCGCCGAGGTCCCACTGCAGCTCGGCGAGGCGAGCACTGAGCTGATCGCGGCGGCGCTCGAGGTCCATGACGGCGTCGTCGGCGCCACCCGCCGTCGACGGGTCGTTGCCGTTGCTGCCGCCGACGCCTGGAAATGTCCTTGCCATGACGCTTAGGGGAAGAAGTTTCCGCTGTGTCCGCCGCCGCTGCCGCCCGAGCCGTGTGAGCCCGAACCGCCGCCGCTGCCACCCGACGAATGGCCGCCGGACGAATGGCCGCCTGAGCCGGAAGACGACGACCCGCCGGAGCCCGCCGAGGAGGCGCCGCTGCCGGAGCCGGTCAGGTGGACGTTGACGGTCTGCGCGTTGGTGATGTAGTGCCCGATCAGGACACCGACGCCGAACGCGATCAACAGGGTCGCGATCGCGGCGATCAGCACGATCCTCGAGGGCCGGCGGCTGGGCACCGGCGCCGCCACGGCGGCGGTGGCCCGCTGGGAGGGGAGGGGGGCGCTGAACCGCGGCGCGCCCCGACGCGTCCCACACTCGACGCAGTAGCGCTGGTCCTGAGCCAGCTCGGCGCCGCAAACCGCGCACCTGTCGCCGCCGACGCTGACGCCGACCACCGGCGCCGTGCCGGCTGAGCCATCGGCCTCAGGCGCCTGGGCGGCCTGGCCCTGCGGCTCGTCCTCGGCGCTATGCGTCGTCGCGGTCATGGTTTGCGGCTGGGGATTGTAGAGGGCGTACGGGGAACGTCGGTTGAGCGTCAGGGACTGCGGGGATTCATCGATTGCGTTAAGACCCGTTTAACGGGTCGATCCGATGCTGCATTGCATGAGTGACATCCTCGCAATCGTCGACGAGACGAACACAGACGAACAGCTGGTCGAGGAGATCGCCCGACGCCACCCGCACCGGGTGACGGTCCTGGTCGAGGACGGAAAGTGCGACCTCGGCAGTGACGACTCTCCACACGGCAGAGCGCTGCGCGATCGACTCGCGGCGCTGCTGGCATCGATCGAGCAGCGGACGGGGGCCGCGGTGGTCGGCCTCGCGGGCAGCCGGGATCAACTCCTCGGCTGGCGCTTCGACCGGATCGTGGGTGGACGCGATCCGGTCCCCGCGCCGTAGACCCCGCACGGACCGAGACGTAGACGCCCGGACACGCCGTCCGGGCGTTTCGCTGCCCGCCGACGAACTTCAGGGTCCTCTGCGCCCACGAAACGACTCGGGCCCCGGTCCAGCTAGACCGGGGCCCGAGCAAAGGCGCTATGCCTTCGTCGCTTAGAGCGAGCTGATCAGGCCCGCGTCAGCCGCGCGGATGCCCGCGGGCAGCGGCGAGAAGTCAAGCCCGTCACCGGTGAACAGACCACCGCTCGGGCTGATCGCCCAGGTCAGGAAGTCCTTCACCGCTCCGACGTTGCTGTCGTTCTTGTTGACGATCGCGTAGGTGTAGGTCGAGACCGGATACGCCGTCTTGTACTTCTTCGACGGATACACGATCGAGACGCCCGTGAAGCCCGAGCCCTGCGCCGAGATCGTCGAGTTCGACGCGGCGGCGTCGACGATGTTCGGACCGTTCGGGAGCTCGAACTTGCCGGCGGCGTTCTCGACCGCGGCGGTCGTGATGTGCTGGTTGATCAGGTAGTAGGCGCTGATGTAGCCGATCGTGCCCTTGTTCTGACGAACCTCGCCGGCGACGCCGGAGTTGCCGTTCTCGCCGGTGCCGACGGGCGAGCCCCAGCTGGTGGCGTAGCTGTAGGTCCAGTCCTTGCCGCCGGCGACCGTCAGGAAGTGCTGGAAGGCATAGGAGTCACCGGAGCCGTCCGAGCGGACCACCGGAGTGATCGAGCCGGCCGCCTTCAGCTTCTTGGCGAGCTTCGGGTTCAGCTTGGTGATCGCCGAGTTGCCCCAGCTGGTGATCTTGCCGCTGAAGATCTGGGCCAGAACCGGGCCGCTGAGGTGCAGGCCGTAGCCGATGCCCGGGATGTTGTAGCCGACACCGGTGGCGCTCAGCGCCCACGGGATCTGGACCGGCGTGCCGGAGTGGTCGGCGTTGTACTGGCTCGAGGTCATCGGGGCGTCAGAGGCGCCGATGTCGACCTGACCGAGCTGGATCAGGTTGATGCCCTTGCCGGATCCGACGCTGCTGGTTTGCACCGTGTTGGTCGTGTATTTATGAGACCACAGGGTCGCGAGCGGGAAGACGAGCGACGAGCCAGCCTCCTTGATGGTGGCGGCCGACGCGCTCGCCACTGCGGTGGACGCAGTCACGCCGAGGACGGCGGCGCCCACGCAGATAAGCCTCTTGAGACGCAAAGTTGGGTTCCTTTCGGACACAGGAGTACGTTTAGGCTCGCCCGGTCTTCGGACGTGGCGAGCGGAGCGTGTCCGGCCTGTCCACGCCTGAGGTCAAGAATGTGCGACCCAATCGGGCGACTTGTTACCAGGATGTGACCAAGATTTGGAAATCTTGTGACCGAGGCGGAGTTGCGCCCGTCACGGCCGAGCCGGCTTCTCTAGGGTGCCCCGCCTGTGTCGTCGATTGCATCATCTGAGCCCCGCCCGGCGGACAGCGGGCGGGCTCGACGGATCCGGCTGAACGCGCGCGACGCGCGCGCGAACCGCGCGCTCAGGTGGCTGGCGTTCGCCGGTGGGTTGCTGATCTTCCTGACGCTGTTCGCGATCGCCTACCAGATGATCGACAGCGCCTCGCTGGCGATGAGCAAGGAGGGGATCTCGTTCCTCTGGCACAAGCAGTGGGTCCCACAGCTGAACAAGTTCGGCGCCTTGGTGTTCATCTATGGAACTCTGGTGACCAGCATCGTCAGCCTCGTCCTCGCGACGATCCTCGGCGTCGCGATCGGGCTGTTCCTGAGCCTGATGGCCCCACGCGCGATCTCGATCATCGTCGGGCCGCTGGTGGAGATGCTCGCGGCGATCCCGAGCGTCATCCTGGGGCTGATCGGGATCTCGCTGATCGCCCCGTTCATCGCGCATCACGTTGAACCCTGGCTGCACTCGGCGCTCGGCTTCATTCCGATCTTCGGGGAGCCCCAGGCGGTCGGCAACTCGCTGTTCACGGCGAGCCTGGTGGTGACGATCATGGTCGTCCCGATCATCGCGGCGCTGAGTCGCGACCTGTTCCTGACGGTGCCATTGGAGCTGCGGGACGGCGCCGAGGCACTCGGCGCGACGCGGTGGGAGATGATCCGCGGGGTCGTGCTGCCAACCACGTCGTCAGGCGTGATCGCGGCGTGCGTGCTCGGCTTCGGTCGCGCGATCGGCGAGGCGATCGCCGTCAGTCAGGTGATCGGAAATGAGATTCAGATTCCGGGGAATCTGTTCAAGCAGGGCGACTCGCTCGCCAGCGTGCTCGCGGTTCAGCTGCCCAGTCCAATCAGCGACCTGCATGCGTCCTCGCTGTTCTATCTGGCGCTGATCCTGTTCGCGTTCGGCCTGATCGTCAACCTGATCGCCCGCCGGATTTCCAGCGGAGTCGGCCTGCTGGGCACCGTCAGATGAGCGCGATCCCGGATCCCGCCTACGCGCTGACGCCGAGCGGCAACCTCCGCCGCCGCCTGCTCGTCAGCCGGATCCTCGTCGGGGGCGCAATCGCGGCCGCGGCGATCGCAGTCGTGGTGCTGCTGATCCTCGTCTACTACGTCTTCAAGCACGGCGTCAGCGTGATCAGCTTCTCGTTCCTGACCAGCAGCCACCTGCCGTCGTACGACGGGGTCGGCGGGGGCATCGGCCCGGCGCTGGTGGGAACGATCGAGCTGATCCTGATCGCGACGCTGATCGCGCTGCCGGTCGGGGTGCTGACCGCCATCTACCTGTCCGAGTTCGCCGGTCCGGGGTGGAATCGGGTGCTGCGGTTGTGGCTCGACCTGATGGCGGGACTCCCGACGGTCATCGCCGGCGCGTTCGTCGCCGGCCTCGTCGCGAATCGCTTCGGGCCGTCGGCGCTCGCCGGCGGCCTGGCGCTGTCGATCGTCGAGGTGCCGCTGATCGCCCGCGCCAGCCTCGAGTCGATCGCCCGGGTTCCGGCGACGATGCGGGAGGCGGCCGATGCGCTCGGGGTCGCGCGCTGGCGCTCGATCGTCGGGGTGATCCTGCCGACCGCCTCCAACGGGATCGTCACCGCGACGATCCTGGCGGTCGCCCGCGCCGCAGGGGAGACGGCACCGCTCCTGTTCACAACGGAGCTGTTCACCCAGACCCTGTCGATCAACCCGCGTCACTCGGTCGCGAGCGTCCCGCTGGTGATCTTCCAGCTGCTCGAGTCGGGCTACACGGAGTCGCTCGACAAGGCGTGGGGGGCGGCACTCACGCTGATGGTCGTGATCCTGGCGGCTAACATCGGCGCGAGAATCTGGCTGCGCCGCAGCGAAAGGAAACGGGGCCAATGAGCCTGCAGGAGCCATCCACCGTCGCATCAGCCGCCGTCGAGCCGGAGTCGACGGCGACCGAGCCGGTCGGCGTTCGCCCGCGGCTTCGTCTCTCCACCCAGCTCGCGCCCGCCGAGGCGCGGCCGACGACGATCCTCGAGCAGCGGCTGCCGGTCGAGCGCCAGGTCGTGTTCGAAGCACGCAATGTCTCGGTTGACTACGGCGCCAAGCGCGCAATCGAGCACGTGACGTTCGACATCTACCGCAATCGCGCGACCGCGCTGATCGGGCCGTCGGGTTGCGGCAAGAGCACGTTCCTGCGCTGCCTGAACCGGATGAACGACTCGATCAGCGGCTTCAGGCTCGGAGGTCAGCTGCTCTATCACGGCCATGACCTGTACGGCGCGCAGGCCAATCGCGTCGAGGTCCGGCGGCGGATCGGAATGGTTTTCCAGAAGCCCAACCCGTTCCCGAAGTCGATCTACGACAACATCGCGTGGGCCGCGCGGAACCTCGGGATGCGCGACAACCTCGACGAGCGCGTCGAGCGCGCGCTCCGCGGCGCCGCCCTGTGGGACGAGGTCAAGGACCGGCTGAAGGCGAGCGCGCTGGGGCTGTCGGGCGGCCAGCAGCAGCGTCTGTGCATCGCCCGCGCGATCGCGATCGAGCCGGATGTGCTGCTGCTCGACGAGCCGGCCTCGGCGCTCGACCCGATCGCGACCGCGTCGATCGAGGATCTGATCCACGAGCTCAAGGCGCGGTACACGATCGTGATCGTCACCCACAACATGCAGCAGGCGACCCGCGTCGCCGACAAGACCGCATTCTTCAGCCTCGACGAGTCGCGGATCGGCACCCTGATCGAGTACGAGGACACCGACCGGCTGTTCTCGCGGCCGTCAGACCGGCGCACGCGCGACTACATCACCGGCCAGTTCGGCTAGATCTATGCCTTAAGCACGAAGGGGGCGCGGCCTGTGCGGCCGCACCCCCCTCGATCTACCGACTTGCCTACTTGCTGGCGGTGAGCTTGATCGTCTTGCCCGACGCCGGCTGATCCGTCGTCGAGGTGAAGGCGACCTTCGTCACCAGGCTCTTGCCGGCCTTGAGCATCGCCTTGCCGCTGCCGGTCAGCTTCAGGTCGACCATCTCGGTCGCGTCAGCCGCCACCGAGATCTTGCCGGAGACGACCGTGACCGTCTTGCGGCCCTTCTTGGCGGTCAGGACGAGCTGGCCCGCGGCCTTCTCGACGCTCTTGTTGGCGACGCTGATCGCCGCCTTGCCGCCGGACACGGCCGCCTTCGCGCCGAACTTGACGCTGCCCAGCACCGGCGTCGTGAAGTACCCGACCGGGCTCGTGTAGAAGTTGGTCGAGCCGCCGCCGAAGAACGCCACGCACGGACCCTGCTCGGCGGGCTGCTGAGCGGAGGTCGCGGTGATTCCACCGCCGGCGCTGACGGCGCTGATGCCGTTCGGCGTCGCCGTGCCGTTGACCGTGCTCGTACCGGGCGTCAGCGGGACCTTGTTGGCCGCCAGCTCGGCGGTCCAGGTCGCGTTGGTCGTGGGAATCGCGGAGTTCAGGACGCACTGATAGTCCGGGTTGAGCATCTGGCCCGGGACGTTGTTCGGGTCGCCCGGATCACCGGCGAAGTTGCCGGTACCGGCCAACCACGCCGTGTAGTCGTTCTTGCTGCTCTCGGCGGTCGCCGAGGCGAAGCCGTTGGCGGTCAGCGAACCGGTGCCGGCCACCCAGCTGGCCAGGTCGGCGGCGCTGTACTCGTTGACCGTCGTCGCTGCGTCGGTCTCGCCTGCCTGCTCGACGAGCCAGTAGACGTACTTGGTGCCGGGGGTCAGCGGCGTCGTGCCCTGAGCGGACGCCGCCGGATAGGCGCCGATCTCGGCGCTGACCGGCGACAGACCTGCCCCCGTCGGAACCTCGAGGGTGGTCGCCGTCACCGTCTCACCGCCGGGCTGGTTGCCGGAGGCAACGTAGTCCGACAGCGGGTCGGCCTCGAACAGGACCGTCGAGTAGAACCCCTGGCCGACCGGGAACCCGTTGAGGTTGCCGGACGCCGTAACCGACAGGCCACCGACGGCGAACGGACTGCTCGCCGACGCGGTGAAGGTGGAGGCGGGGTCGCCGCCGGTGTCGATTGCCCCGGACAGCACGGCTGATTCGGGGGTGAGCGAACTGACGCCGGTCACCGCCGGCTGCGTCACGTAGCTGTTTGCGGCCTCAGCCGGAACTGCGACGAGCCCGCTCGCACCGATCGCAAGACCTGCGATCAGCGCCGCGCGGGAAACCTTACTCGCCAATTTCGTCCTCCTAAATAGTTGTCGTCGTTCGGCGTCTCGGCCACGCCGAAACGCCTCCCAGCAACGGTTGACCTGCTTCTTTAAATCCGGCCGCCATGCAGCAGGGAAAAGCGCACAATGGAACGCTCGCTCGACCGCTGTCTCGCGCTGACGGTCACCGTGCTCGCTTACCCTGAGGCGCGCGAAAAGGTAGCACCGAGCGCGACGTCGGTCGCCGGCAATCTCCCGATTCGACCCCGAAATCTGCCACTTCTCGGGCTATTGGTCACAAGGGATTAACAACTTGGCGGTCTGGGTCACAAGTTGGTAACAACTTTGTTGACGGCTCAACCGCGCCTTTTGCCCCCATAAAGAAGCCCGTAAACCCGCTTCAACAGGCCCGTCCGAATCGGCCCGTACGGGAACATGAACAGCTCTCGCCTGGGTGCCAGGCGAGTCACCAGCAGCGACTGCGACCGGCAGTACTTGCGGATCCCGCCGGCGCCGTGGCGGGTGCCGATTCCCGACGCCTTCCATCCACCCATCGGCAGGTTCAGGGCAAGGTAGTTGAGCTGGGCATCGTTCACGCAGACCGCTCCCGCCTCGAGCCGGCGGGCCAGGACCTCGCCGCGCTCATGGTCCCGGGTCCAGATGCTCGCCTGCAATCCGTAGGGGGAGTCGTTCGCCAGCCGGATCCCCTCGTCGACGTCCGCGATGCGCATGATCGGCAGCGTCGGTCCGAACGTCTCCTCGCGCATGCAGTCCATCGTGTGGTCGACGTCGACCAGCACCGTCGGCTCGTAGAAGCGCCCGCCGTCGACTCGGGCGTGCCCGCCGGTCAGGACCCTCGCGCCCTTGGCGACCGCGTCGCGCACGTGCGCCTCGATCGTCTCGAGCTGGGGCGGGAAGATCACCGCCCCCAGGTCGACCGAGCCGGCGCCGGCGGGCGGCCCCTGCCGCAGGGCCGAGACCTTGTCCACGACGCGGCGCACGAAGTCGTCGTAGACCGGCTCCTCGACGTACACGCGCTCGACCGAGACGCAAGCCTGGCCGGCGTTGTTCATCGAGTAGTAGGTCGCGGCGTTGGCGGCGCGCTCGACGTCGGCGTCGGCGCAGACGATCATCGGGTCGTTGCCGCCGAGCTCGAGGTAGCACGGGACCAGGGCGTCGGCGGCGGCCTTCGCCACCGCCCGCCCGGTTCTGGTCGAGCCGGTGAACATCACGCAGTCGACCTGCGGGATCATCGCCGCGCCGGTGCCACCGTCCCCGGTCGCCACCTGAAAGACGCCGGGCGGCAGCCCGCTGTCGGCCAGCATCTCGGCCATCAGCAGCGAGCTCAGCGGCGTCACCTCGCTGGGCTTCAGGATCACGGCGTTGCCGGCCATCAGCGCCGGGATGCAGTCGCCGAACGAGTTCGTGATCGGGAAGTTCCAGGGCCCGATCACCCCGACGACTCCGCACGGCGCGTAGCGCACGATCAGTTTGCGGCCCGGCACCGCCGGGTTTCCGAACGACGGCACCCGCTCGTCGGCGAGGTAGCCGCGGGCGTGCTTGGCCCAGAACGCGAGCGCGGCGATCGTGTAGCTCCAGTCCGTCAGCTGCGCGTCGTCGTAGGTCTTGCCGGTCTCAGAGACGACGGTGTCCACCACCCGCTCGACGTTGTCGGCCATCCATCGCTGGGCGCGGCGCATCACCGCCGCCCGCCCCTCGAACCCGAGGGCCGCCCAGCCGGGCTGGGCCGCCCTCCCCCGCTCGGCGATCGCGGCGACCTCGGCGGCGCCCAGCACCGGGACGGTGCCCACCTGCGCGCCGGTCGCGGGGTTCTCGACAGCGATCGTCGCCGTCGCGGCGGCACCGGTGTCGGTGGCCATCGTCGCCCCTTTCAGCCGTCGAGGTCGATCGACTCGATCTTCGGCGGATCGACCGGCCGGTCTCGCCCGTCGGTCGGAAGCCCCTCGATCTTGTCGACCGTCTCCATCCCTTCCGTCACCTGGCCGAACACGGTGTGCTTTCCGTCCAGCCACGGCGCCTTGGCCGTCGTGACGATGAAGAACTGGGAGCCGTTGGTGTCGGGGCCGGCATTCGCCATCGCCAGCGCGCCGCGCACCACCTTGTGGTCGTTGAACTCGTCCTCGAACGTGTAGCCGGGCCCGCCGGTGCCGGTTCCCTCCGGACACCCCCCCTGGATCATGAAGTCGGGGATCACACGGTGAAAGATGATCCCGTCGTAGAACTTCTCGTCGGCGAGCTTGCGGAAGTTCTCAACCGTCTTGGGGGCATCCTCGTCGAACAGCTCGAGCGAGATCGCGCCCTCGGTGGTGTGCATCGTGGCTGTGCTCATGCCATGACGGTACCCCCTTGGGAGTGCGGGCGCCCTCGGCGGACGCCCGCTCGTCCGCGACGCGGCTACGGCGTCGCGGCGGTCGTCGTCGTCGGCGTAGTCGTGGTGGTCGTCGGGGGCGGCGGCGGCGTCGCGACCGTGCTCGCGAGTGTCGTATTGGTCGCGGTCTGGATCGCGTCGATCGTCGCGGCGGCGGTCACCGTCGGCGTGCTGGCGTCACCGCTGACCGACCTGATACAGCTGATCTGGGCCGCCTGGGCGGTCGAGCTGGGTCCGACCGGGACCTGCAGCGCGAGCGCCGCTGATTGCAGCTCGTGTGCGGAGTTGACGTCAAAGCTGACGCTGCGAGTCTGGGTCGACGCGGGGCTCGGGCCAACCGCCAGCGTGCAGGTCACGATCACGTGCTGCGCGGTGGTCGCCGTGCCGGTCACCTGCACCTGGGGGTTGGCCAGCACCAGAAACGAGCTGTTCCCGGGCAGCGAGACCCCGGTGATCGCGGTCGTGGTCGTCGGACTCGTGACCGAGACGGGGTTCGACTGGCCGCCGTTGTATTCGGCCGGGCTGGTCGAGCCGCAGGTGACGCGCCCGGTGTTCTGGATCGCCGTGATCGCCTGGCTGCCGCCGACGCAGGCGCCGCCGACGCGAAGCTGGACCGCGTTCTTGTTGACGCGGACGGCACCGATCGTTCCGGGGATGATCTTGCGGAAGCCGACGGCCTCGGTGGCGAGCTTGAAGTTGCTCACTGCTCCGTTCTGGATCTGGGCGTTGCCGACGCTGTTCGCCGGTAGCGACACAGCGGCGTAGCTCACTCCGCCGGCCGCCAGGAACAGCGCCAGCAGCGCGACGAGCATCGCCGCCGACGGCCGGCGGCGCCGCGCGGCCGAGGTGATCCGGTTCGCCAGCGAGCGTGATTGAAGCATCGGTGCCTCCATGGTCGTTGTGGTCGTCCTGAGTGCCTCCTTAGACCAAACACCGTCCGAGCGGCTGGAGTCGCGTTGCAGGGAAAGTTGCTTTATGCGGAGCTGACGCAGGCGGCCGTCAGGCTCGAGCGACTTCGAGCCGCAGCGGCTGGCCGCGCACCTCGACTCCGGCGGCGAGCTCGAGGACGCGATCCGCGGCGGGCTCGGGCACCTCGGCGAACGCAAACCGCTCGAGCACGCGGACGTTCCGCACCGCCTCGCCGTCGAGCCCGGTCGACGCGGTCAGCGCGTGGATGATGTCGGAGGGCTCGAAGCCCTCGTAGCGGCCGCCGGCGATGATCAGCTTGCGGACGGGCACGTCGCGGTCCGCAGACTCGTGCGGCTTGGAATGCCGGCGCGGCTTGGCGCTGACCGGCGTCGGCGCGACGTGCGCGTCCTTCACCCAGGGCGACAGCTTGACGCCGGCGTGACGCTCGATCGCCTCGATGTCGCGCCGCTGTCTCGGCTCGTAGAAGGTGATCGCCCGCCCGCTGCGACCGACCCGGCCGGTGCGCCCGATCCGGTGGACGTAGACGTCGGGCGAAGTCGGCACGTCGAAGTTGATCACGTGCGACACGGTCGAGATGTCGAGCCCGCGGGCCGCGACGTCGGTGGCGACGAGCAGCGGCGAGCGGCCCTCCTTGAACGTGATCATCACGCCGTCGCGGGCGCCCTGGGTCATGTCGCCGTGGAGCGCACGAACGTTCATTCCCCGGTCGCGGAGCGTCCGGTACAGCTGGTCGCAGCGGATCTTGGTGCGGACGAACACGATCGCCTGCTCGGGAGCTTCGGCCTCCAGCACCTCGACGAGGATGTTCGCCTTCTCGCGCTGCGGGACCTCGAGGGCAAACTGCTCGACGGTGTCGACGGTCAGCGTCGCGGCCTTGACCCTGACCACGACCGGGTCATACAGGTACTGGGCCGCGAGGCGGCGGATTTCGGGCGGCATCGTCGCCGAGAACAGCGCCGTCTGGCGGCTCGACGGCGTCAGCGACAGGATCCGCTCGACGTCCTCGAGGAACCCGAGGTCGAGCATCTCGTCGGCCTCGTCGAGGACGACGAAGCGGCACGAGTGCAGCATCAGCGAGTGCCGCGAGATCAGGTCCTTGACGCGGCCGACCGTGCCGACGACGACGTGGCCGCCGGCGCGCAGCTGCGCCTGCTGGGTGCGGATCGGCGCGCCGCCGAACACCGCGACGACGTCGACGCCCTTGCGCTGGCCGTACGCCCGCAGCGCCTGCGTGACCTGGATGCAGAGCTCGCGAGTCGGTGTCAGCACCAGCCCCTGGACCTCGTGTTCGCGAGGATCCACGTAGTTGAGCATCGGCAGCCCGAAGGCGGCGGTCTTCCCCGAGCCCGTCTGCGCCTGACCGATCACGTCGAGCCCCTCGAGCAGCGGCGGGATCGCCTCTGCCTGGATCGGGCTCGGCTCTTCATAGCCGACGTCGACGAGCGCGTCGAGCAGCGCCCCGGATAGCCCCAGATCGGCGAACGTGGTCATCGCACCAGACGATAGATGGCTGCACGCCGCCAGGTGTGGCCGGGCGGCTAACGCGGGCTCGGAGCCGCTACTCGCTGTTGGTCGTCGTCGTGAACACACCGCGGTCGGCGCCGCGGCGGATCACGCCCGGCGCCAGGATCCGCAGCGCCGCCAACAGCCAGTAGTACCGCGGCACGTACCGCTCGGCCCTGCCGCCCGGGCCCGCGTCGACGATCGCCTCCGCGACCGCTTCCGGGGTCGTCACCGCCCACCGGGTGAGGGGGTTCGCGAGCAGCTCGGCCTGCGGGAACCCCTCGGTCGCAGCGAATCCCGGCAGCACCAGGCCGACGTGGATGCCGTTGGCGCGCTCCTCCAGGTACAGCGAATCCGTCCAGCCGGCGAGCGCGAACTTGCCGGCCGCGTAGGCGCCGGCGCCGCGCCGCCCGATCCGGCCCGAGGTGCTGGCGACATTCACGATCGCAACCGGAGCGACCGGCTCACCGGGCGCTCCGGCGCTGATACTGGCCCGCGGGCCAGTATCAGCAGCAGTACGTCGCAGCAGCGGCAGCAGCGCCTCCACGAGCCGCACCGGAGCCTCGAAGTTGATCCGCATGTGCTGCTCGACGTTGTCCCAGCCGCCGTCGGCGAACGGCTGTGCCCAGCGGGCGCCCGCGTTGTTGACGAGCAGATGCAGCGCGCCGTGTTCGCGCTCGATCGTCTCGGCGATCCGGGCGGGAGCGGACGGGTCGGTCAGGTCGGCGGCGATCACCGTCGCCGGCGCGTCGAGCTCGCTCGCAAGCTGCAGGAGACGCTGCTCGCGGCGGGCGACGAGGACCAGCTGGGTGTCGCGCTCGCGGGCGAGCCGGCGGGCGGTGGACTCGCCGATGCCGCTGGAGGCGCCGGTGACGAGCGCGACGAAGGAAGCCATGGCGATCGGGACGGTACCGATGGTTCAGTCCTGTGACGTGATTGGTTCCGAATTGGTCCAGTACGACACACTTCTGTATAACTTATTCATTATGGAAGGGGTAGCCTCGTTGGATGACCTGGGAGCTGCCGTTGACACCCGAATCGGAGAGTTGGATGCGTAGTCTGGGCGAACGGGACCGAGCGCGTTTGCACAAGGCACTCGAGGTGCTGGAGCAGCGAGGTCCGACGCTCGGCCGCCCGCTCGCGGACCGCGTCAAGGAGTCGCGACACCACCATATGAAGGAGCTGCGCCCGCGAGACAGCAACATGCGCGTCCTGTTCGCGTTTGACCCCAACCAGCGCGGAGTGGTTCTGCTCGGCGGCGACAAGACGGGCCAATGGAACAAGTGGTACCGCACGCACGTTCCGCGCGCTGACCGTCTGTATGACAGGCATCTGCGGAGCATCGGCAACGGCCACGTGCTCAACGGAAGGGAGGCGACATGGCGTCAGGCTCTGACTGGCGAGAGGTCCTCGGGCCGATAGACGAGGAGCTGCTCGCGCTCGAAGGGCGGCTGCTTGACGCGCAGCTACGGTTGGCCGAGCTGCGGCTCGGAAACCTGCGGCGCCAGCGCGGCATCGCGCAGACCGTGGTCGCCGAGGCGCTCGAGGTCAGCCAGCCGAACGTGTCGCGGATCGAGCAGGAGGAGGACCTGCGGCTGTCGACCCTCGCCCGCTACATCGCGGCGCTGGGCGGCGATCTGGAGCTGAGGGCGGTGTTTCCGGACGGGTCGGTGGACCTGCTGAAGCCGATCGGTCGAGGGAGCGGCGCTACCTAGGTCCCCTGGCCGAGCAGCGAGTTGGGCTCGTAGCCGTCGAACTTGACGCTGCTGGCAAACGGCTTGGAGCGGTCGACGACCACGCAGTAGGTCCTGTCGCCCTGACGGTTGGGGACACAGACGCGGTAGACCTCTGGCGGCTGCACCGGCAGCGTCTCGACGACCGACAGGTTGCGCTGGAACTGCGCGGGCGCGCGATCGCCGATGTATGCCTGCGCCCGGGCGATCGCGTCCTGCAGAGCCCGCTGGTCGGAGGCCACCGCCTGCTGGTGCGTCAGTCCGACGAGTAGCAGGGTGACCGTGACCGTCACGATCACCGCGGTACCCGCGTAGTCGCGGGCGACGACGGTCGGCATGTCCGTGCGGAAGCGGCGGATACCACGGGCAAGCAGCGGAGCGATCAGAATGATCGCGAGCAGGCTCAGAAACACGCCGATCAGCCAGCCCCCGACCGCGGACCCGCTGTCGCCGGACGGGGGCAGCCAATGGATGATCGCCCCGTCGACGAGCGTCAGCGCGACGAAGGCCGGCCACATCCAGGCACCACGCAGGCGCCATCGCGCGCGCACGAGCGGCGTCGTGAGCATCGTCCAAGAGTAGGGACCAAAGGCGCCCGTGACTACGATCTCTGGGATGGACTCCGAGCTCTGGGTGTGCGACGCCGGGACGATCGAGTACGGGTCGGCGCTGGCGCTGCAGGAGCGTCTGCGCGAAGCGCGCCAGGCGGAGCTGATCCCGGATGTGATGCTGCTGCTCGAGCATCCGCCCGTCTACACGCGGGGGCGACGGTCGGAGCCGGGCGAGCTGACGATGGGCGTCGACTGGTATCGGGCGAAGGGGATCGAGATCTTCGACACCCGCCGCGGCGGCAAGGTCACCTACCACGGACCGGGGCAGCTCGTGGGGTATCCGATCGTCGCCGTCGACGATGTGGTCGCGTACGTGCGGCTGCTGGAGCGAGCGCTGATCGCGGCGCTGTCCGAGGAGGGCATCGAGGCGCGGGCGCGAGCGGATGAGGGTCCGGCGTTCACCGGCGTCTGGGTCGAGGAGCGGAAGCTCGCGTCGATCGGGGTGCACGTGGCGGGCGGAGTGACGACGCACGGCTTCGCGGTCAACGTCGACAACGACATGCGGCCGTTCGACTGGGTCGTCGCCTGCGGGCTGCCCGACGTGCCGATGACCTCGGTCGCCGCGGAGAAGGGGATTGCGGCGGCGCCGTCGACCGGGGGACCCGGCGAGCCGGTCGGGCCCGGCGGCGCCAGCGGGCTGATGCCGTGCATCCGCAAGCGGGTGGGTTTTGCCGTCGCGCAGGCCCTCGGCCGGCGCCAGCGGCTCGTCAGCCTCGAGCGGCTGCAGCACCAGGTGTCGCCGGCCGAGGTCGGTGCCGTCTCAGCCGCCGGCTGAGGCGCCGGAGGCGCGGCTGACGATCGCGTGGATCGTCCGCCCGACGCGGCGTCGTTCTCTCGACAGTTGCCGCCAGGTCACGCGGATCGTCTGAAACCCGGCCGCCGCGGCCCGTTGATCGCGCCGCCGGTCGGCTTCGAAGGCGCTCCGGGTCCGATGGTGCTTGCCGCCGTCGGTCTCGACGATCACGCGCTCTCGGCGCCACAGGAAGTCGGGTCTGATCGCGGGCTCGCCGTCGTCGAGCACGAGCCACGGTTGGACCTCGGGATCCGGCAGTCCGATGCTTCGTGTGAGGGCGAGGAAGCGCTCTTCGAAGTCGTTCCAGGTGGCCGTCGACCCCGCCCGGTGCTCGCTGATTGTCCGGCGCAGCGCGCCCGCCGCGCGGCGGCGACCCGCGTTGCGGTCGAGTTGGTCGAGCAGCTTGTTGAGGTCGAGCACCGCCTCGGCCTCGGCTGCGTCGAGGACTCGCTCCAGGCGACGCCGCGACAGGACGCCGGCCAGGTCGAGGATCGTCCGCGCCGGCGTGGTGCAGGGGATGCCGTCGACACTCGTGACGTCGCCGGGGACCAGGGTGGTCGATCGGTGGATCTTGATCCCGGCCCGCCGGCGCCCGGAGCGGCCCGGGATCGTTACATCGATCAGCGCCCGCCGATCGTCGAGAAGGTTGAGCAGCTCGCCGGCCGATTGATGGGAGAGCGCGGCGCCCGGCCCGCACGCCAGGACGGCGGCCATCAGTCGCCCGGACGGTTTGAGGAGCTCGAGCGGCATCAGTGCGTAGACGCCCTGATGGACGCGATGCAGCCATCCGACGCCTCGGTAGCGCGACACCGTTGTCGACGACATCCCCAGCGCGACGAGCTGCTCCGCCGAGACAACGCCGTGCTGTGCTTGCGCCCGAGCCACCACGCGGCTCCAATCGCTCCGCGGGCCGAAAAATGCCCCGGGGGTGGGCATTTTTCGGCCAGCTCCAGAGAGAGGTGCGGTCACGCACCTCACCCTGGCACCCCAGCGCGGTCCCAGCGCAAACTGGTACAGAGACGGCACAAAAGCAACGCACCGGACCCCAGTACGCTTCGTATAGCCATGAACTCCACGCGGTCACGGTCAAACCCAGGCGGCATCCACGACGTACTGACCGTCCTCGGCCCCGAGGTCGAGCCCTACCGCGGCCGCAAGCCGCCGTGGTTCAAGGTGCCGGCGCCCGGCGGCCCCCGCTACCGGGAGCTGCAGTCACTGATCAGCGCCGAAAACCTTCACACCGTCTGCCAGGAGGCCGCCTGCCCCAACATCGGCGAGTGCTGGCAGCGCGGCACCGCGACGTTCATGATCCTCGGCGACACCTGCACCCGCCGCTGCGGCTTCTGCAACGTAAAGACCGGCAAGCCGACCTGGAACGACCCGCTCGAGCCGGCGCGAGTCGCGCGCTCCGTCGCCCGGATGGGCCTACGTCATGCGGTGATCACGAGCGTCGACCGCGACGACATGTTCGACTACGGCGCCCACGCGTTCGTCGGTGTGATCAGGCAGATCCGCCGCCAGTCTCCGGCGACCAAGATCGAGGTCCTGACCCCCGACTTCCGCGGCCAGGAGATGCCGCTGGCGAAGGTGATCGACGCCCGCCCCGACGTCTTCAACCACAACGTCGAGGTCGTCCCCCGGCTCTACGCCGTGGCCCGCCGCGGCTCGACCTGGCAGCGTTCCACCCGGGTCCTCCGGACGGCGAAGGAGATGGGCGGCGGTGACGTCGTGACGAAGTCCGGCCTGATGGTCGGCCTCGGCGAGTCATTCGACGAGATGGTGGACGCGCTCGGCACGCTTCGCGACAACCAGGTTCAGGTCGTCACGATCGGACAGTACCTGCGCCCGACCGAGAACCACCTCCCGATCGTCCGCTACTGGCACCCGGACGAGTTCGCACAGCTGGAGCAGGCGGCCTACGAGCTCGGGTTCGAGCACGTCGCCGCCGGTCCCCTGGTCCGCTCGAGCTACCACGCCGACCAGCACGTCGCCCAGACCGAGCCGGGCTTCGGGCCGCTGAAGGCAGCGGCGAGTTGAGACGCCGGGTCCTGATCGCAGCGATCGCCGCAGCGGTGCTGGTGGCGCTGCTCGCCCTCGCACCGGCGGCGGCGCTCGGCGCCGCCGGCGGCGGCAGTGCTGGATTCAGCGGCGGCGGCGAGGGCGGCGGCTTCGGCGGCGGTGGCGCCGGGTTCCACGGCGGTGGCGGCCGTGGCTTCGCCCTGTATCTGATCTTCCGCGCGCTGCTTGACGTCGCCCTGCTAGGCCACGGCCTCGGCTTCCTGGTGCTGATCGGGCTGGCGATCGCGTTCTACATATTCCGCTACGGCGTGCCGAAGATGGAACGCTTCTGGCAGGCCCGCAGCAGGCAGGGCCACGCCCGCCGGGGCCAGACCCGCAGGCGCGAGCGGCGCGTCGAGCTCGCCGCCGCCGAGGCGGCCGACGAGGATCCCGTGTTCGGCCCCGAACATGTCCGCGCCGCCGCCGGCGCCCTGTTCACCGAGATCCAGTTCGCCTGGGACGCGCAGGACCGGCTGGCGCTCCGGCGCCTGGTCGCGCCAGGCCTGGCCGACGAGTGGGAGCGGCGGCTGGACGAGCTGCAGGCGCGCGGCTGGCACAACCGGGTGCAGATGGTCGGCGAGCCGAAGGTGGAATTCGTTGGAATCCGGCGCGCCGCCGAAGACCGCGTCGTGGTCAGGATCGAGGCCAAGCTCAGGGACTACGTCGTCGACCGCAGCGGCCGTCACATCAAGCGCGCGGGCCAGTTCACCGAGTCGGTCAGGCTCCGCGAGTACTGGACGCTCGAGCGCAGAGATGATCGCTGGGTGCTCGCCTCGATCGAGCAGGGAGCCGAGGGCGAGCACGCGCTCAGCGACGTCGTCGCACCGACCGCATGGTCGGACGAGCAGCACCTCCGGGATCAGGCGATCCTCGAGGGCGCCGCCGCCGAAACGGTTCCTACGGGTACCGATCTCGCCGGGCTGACCAGCGTTCAGTTCAGCGACGACGCGCGGGCGACGGCGATCGACCTGAGCCTTGCCGACGGTCGCTTCGCCACCGACGTATTGGAGGTCGCCGCCCGCCGTGCCGTCGACGCGTGGGCCGAGGCGGTCGATGGGTCTGACGCCGCCCTGGCACAGATCGCCGACCCAGCGGCGGTCAGGGAGCTGCTGCACCCGGGCGATCCGAGCGAACGGACGCGGCTCGTCGTGCGGGGCCCGCAGGTCAAGCGGATCGCGATCGTGGCGCTCGACCCAGGCGCAGAGCCGGCCACCATGACGATCGACGTCGCGGTCGAGGGCAGGCGGTATCTGGAGGACCGGGACACGACCCGGGTGCTGGCGGGCAGCCCGAACCGCGTCAGCCACTTCACCGAGCGCTGGACGCTGACGCTCACGGGCGATCCGTCGCAGCCGTGGCGGATCGCGTCCGTACAGGCACCCACGCCGACGGCGTAGATCAGCCGACCTCGGCGGTCGCGACGACCGGCTTCCCGCCGGCCCGCACCCACCGCACCGCGACCAGGCCCAGCAGGGCGACGACGAAGCACGTCACCGCTCCGAGCCCGAGCCCGGCGCGCGCGCCGAACCCGGTCATCACCGCTCCGACGATCGGCCCGCCGATCGGCGTCGAGCCCTGGAACGAGACGAACCACAGCGACATCACCCGGCCGCGCATCTCCGGCGCCGAGCGCAACTGCAGGGTCGCGTTGCCCATCGACATGAACGACACGCTGGCGGCACCGACCAGCGTCATCGCGACCAGTGCGCTCCCCAGATTGGGGGCGATCGTCGCCAACGTCATCGCCGCTCCAAAGCCGGTCGCCGAGATCACCAGCGCCATCGACCCGGTCCTGCCGCGGGTGGCGACGACGAGTCCGCCGATCACTGCTCCGAGCCCCATCGCCGCGGTCATGAAGCCGAACCCGGTGGAGCCGGCGTGCAGTCCGCGCGAGGCCATGTACGGCAGCGACACCTGGAACTCGTACGTCAGGCATCCGACGGCGGCCATCATCAGCAGCGGCACGGCCAGCCCGGGGCTTCGGCGAACGTACCGCAGGCCGGCGCGCAGCTGCCCCCGCGCCCGCGGCGCCGGTTTGACCGGGCTCAGCCGCGTCGTGTCGAGGCGCACCAGCGAGGTGATCACCGCGACGAAGCTCGCGGCGTTCAGAAGGAAGCAGACGCTGTCGCCGACGACCGCGATCAGGATCCCGGCGGCCGCCGGACCGATCAGGCGGGCGACGTTGACGAGCGTCGAGTTCAGGCTGACGGCGTTGCGCAGGTGCTCGGGTCCGACGAGCTCGAGCATGAACGACTGCCTCGAGGGGTTCTCGAAGGCGTTGTTGACGCCGAGCGCCGCGGCCAGCACCCCGATCTCCCAGACGCGCACCGCGCCCGTAACCGTCAGCACCCCGAGGATCAGCGCCTGGACGCCCATCGCCGCCTGCAGGGCGATCATCAGCCTGCGCTTGTCGACGCGATCGGCGATAACGCCGCCGTACGGCGCCAGCAGCAGCACCGGCAGCGTCTGCAGCGCGACGACGAGGCCGAGCACCGTCGCCGAGTGAGTCAGCTCCAGCACCAGCCACGACTGCGCCGTCATCTGCATCCAGGTGCCGATCAGCGAGATCGCCTGGCCCTGGATGTAGCGGCGGTAGTTGGGCACCTGGAGCGCCGCGAATGTGGTTCGTGAGATCCGCCGGATCCGGGTCACGAGCGCCCCTGCGCGAGACGTTCGGCGAGCTGCTCGAGCGCCGGCAGCGCCCGCTCCAGCGCCCCCTGGTCATCGTCGGCAAGCCCGGACAGCGCCTCCCGCAGCGCTCGCGTGCGGTGCTTGCGGATCTCCTCCGCGAGCTCCCGCCCCGCCTCGGTCGCGTCGATCCACGCCGAGCGGCGATCGGCCGCGTCGGCGGTCCTGACCACGAGCCCGGCGTCGAGCAGGTGCGCGAGCGTCCGCGACAGCAGCGTCGGATTGAGGCCCTCCTGCTCGGCGATCTCGGCCAGCCGGATCGGGCCGTTGCGGACCGCGTTCAGCAGCACGACGACCCGAGTCGGCGTCAGCTCGGCGGCGGCGCCCGACGCGTCGGTCGCCCGCAGCAGCCGCGCCAGCCGTCCGAACGCCACCCGCAGCCGCTGGGCCGTGTCGGTATCGATCGCCGCCGGCATCCGTGCTCCTCTCGAAAAACTTGCTTGCTGGCAAGCATTCTAGCAGGAGCGTGCTCCGGGCGGTGCTTCTGGGGGAGGTGACCGACAGTGTCACCTCCCCCGCTCGGCGGCGCCGGCCGTCGCGTCAGCTCGCGGCGGCGGCGGCGTTTGCGAACCTGCGCAGCCCCACGGCCCAGCCGTCCGGGCCACCGACCGCGTCGCGCATCTGCTCCCAGCCGTCGCCGTGGCGCTGGAGCTCGCGGTGCTCGACCTCGACCCGGGTCCGGTCCGGCGCCTCGGCGACGAACGTGATGTCGACCTCGCTGCGCTTGGCGGGGTCGGTCTCGACCTCCCAGGTCAGCGAGACAGCCCAGCTGAAGCAGAAGCGGCGGGGCGGCTCGTAGGCGAGCACGTGCGCCCAGGTGCATTCGCTGCCGTCGGTGGCGCGGTCGTAGATCCGGCCACCGGGGTGCGCCTCGACCACCATCGCCTCGAGCTCACCCTGCAAGATGTGGTGCTCCTTCGGCCACCAGCTCTGCATCTCGGCCGTGAACACCTCGAACGCCCGCTCGATCGGCGCCTCGACGACGATCGACGTCCACACTGCCGTGTCCGTTGTCGTGCTGCTCATCGGTCCTCCCTAGGCTTACCGTAAGTTGTCACTTACGGTAAGCCTAGGCTAACTGTCGAGGCCAGTCAAGCGGCGAGCGGGCGGACCTCCGGAGCCTCCGGCTCGGGCGCCGTCGCCGCGACGTCGGTCGGCGCCTCGACGAAGTCCCGCTGGCGGATCGTCACCAACACCAGCACCATCGCCGCGAACGCAACCGCGGCGCCGATCAGCAGCAGCGTGTTGAGGCCGTCGACGTAGCTGGACCTCGCCGTCGCGATAATCAGGCCCCGCGTCTGCGGCGTGGCGGTCGCGATCGCGTGTGACACTCCGCCCGAGGCGATCGTGTCCGCGAGCGCGTGGGCGTGCCCGGCCAGCGGACCGCCGCTCAGGTGCGAGACGACCTCGGACCGGATCCGGCTCGCGAGGATCGTTCCGAAGGCGGCGACGCCGGTCGCGATCCCGACCTGGCGCAGCGTCGAGTTGATCCCCGAGGCCATCCCCGCGCGCTCGGGCCTGACCACCCCGACCGCGGTCGAAGCGAGCGGGACGTTGATCAGCCCCGCACCGGCGCCCGAGAGGATGAACCCGGGCAGGAAGTGGGTCCAGCTGTCGGCCGGCGTCAGTCCGCGCATCAGCAGCAGCCCGCCGGTCAGGAGCGCGAACCCGGCGCCGATCAGGTACCTGATCTGAACCCTCGTGGTCAGACGGCCGGCGACTCCCGCGACCAGGAAGATCCCGCCGGTCAGTGGCAGGAACCGCACCCCGGCGTCGATCGCCGAATACCCCAGCAGGTTCTGCATGTAGATGACCAGGTAGGTCAGCAGCGAGAAGATCGAGGCCGAGATCGCCCACGCGGCGATCAGCCCGCCGTTGAACGTGGGAACTCTGAGCAGCCCGAGGTCGAGCATCGGCTGGCGGACTCGCATCTCGATCACGACGAACGCGACCAGCAGGACGGCTGCCACGATCAGCGACCCGAGCACCGTCGCCGAGCCCCAGCCATCGGCCTGAACGCGAATCAGCCCGAACACCAGCCCGGCCAGCGCCAGGCTGAAGCTGACGAACCCGAGCAAGTCGGGCCGCGGGGCGTGCGGGAGCTTCGATTCGTCGACCCGCAGCAGCGTCACCGCCAGCGCGAAGACCCCGATCGGGAGGTTGACGAAGAAGATCCAGCGCCAGCTCAGGCCGCTGGTGATGGCTCCGCCGAGCACCGGCCCGACGGCGACCGCGATCCCCGTGATGGCGCCGAACACGGCGAACGCGACGCCGCGTTCCTTCGGCTCGAACGCCTGCGCCAGCAGCGCCAGCGCGGTCGCGAACATGATCGCGCCGCCGATCCCCTGCAGCGCCCTGGATAGCGACAGGAACAGCGTGTCGGGCGCCACGCCGCACAGCGCCGAGCCGACCGTGAAGACGACGATCCCGGTGGCGAACACGATCCGGCGGCCCGCGAGGTCGGCGATCGATCCCGCGGTTAGGAGCAGCGCCGCGAGCGTCAGCGCGTAGGCGTCGATGACCCACTGCAGGTCGGATAGGGTTGCGCCGAACGCGTGCTCGATCGACGGCAGCGCGACGTTGACGATCGTGATGTCGAGCAACAGCATGAACACGCCGGTGCAGACGGCGGTGAGGGTCCACCACTTGCGAGCCATCGTCACCTCCAGGGAAGTTTGGGCTTGCTATTACCTGAGTGCCAGCTCAGAATATCACGATTACTGAGCGCCCGCTCATAAATTTCTTAATCTTCCTCACTACCCTAATCGACCGCATGACCGCCACCGAACCACCCAAGCGTCGAGGACGGCCGCCGTCGGGCGGCCGCGAGGCGATCCTGGCCGCGACCCTGGAGCTGCTCCGCGAGCGCGGGATCGCCAACCTGACGACTCGCGAGGTGGCCGCGCGAGCCGGCGTTTCCGACGCCAGCGTCTACTACCACTTCGGCGACCGCGCCGGGCTGCTGCAGGCCGTGTTCGAGGCCGGGATGCGGCCGCTCGAGTACCTGAGCGCGCTGCCCGACGACCAGCATGACCGCCTCGAGGTGCTGACCGGCGCGGTCACAGCGCTCGATAGCTTCTTCGGCGAGGTTTTGCCGGTGATGTTCGCTGCCCAGTCCGACCCCGAGTTGCGGAGGGCGCTGGCGGCTCACATCCGCGACCGCGGGCTCGGGCCGCACCGGGGAGTGCAGGCCCTCGGCGGCTACCTTCGCCGGGAACAGACGGCTGGCCGCGTCCGCCCCGACGCCGACGTCGACGCGATCTCGCTGATGCTGATCGACAGCTGCTTCGGCCGCGCGATGCGCAAGCAGATGCTGCCGGAGGCGGAAGCCAAGCTGCCGACGCTGGAGCGGATCGTCGAGACGGTCAACCGGCTACTTGGCTGACCGCCTCACGGTATTCGGCCTGGGGGCCCGGCCGTGGCGGGCCACGTGGCCGCCACGGCCACCCCTAGAGCGCTGTTAAGCGTCGCGCTGGGGCGCATCGCCGCCGCCGCCAGCTCCGGGTCGGGGTGGTAGTAGCCGCCGATCTCGACCGGTGCGCCCTGGACGGCGGTCAACTCGGCGACGATCCTCTCCTGATCGGCAGCTAGCTGCTCGGCGAGTGACCCGAACCGCTCCGCCAGCTCCGGGTCCTGAGTCTGGGCGGCCAGCTCCTGCGCCCAATACAGGGCGAGGTAGAAATGGCTGCCGCGGTTGTCGAGCTCCCCGGTCCGGCGCGACGGCGACCGGCTCTCCTCCAGCACGCGTCCGGTGGCGTGATCGAGCGTCTCGCCCAACAGCCGGGCGCGCGGGTTGTCATTCCTGTCCGCCAGCAGCTCGAACGACACGGCCAGCGCCAGGAACTCGCCGAGCGAATCCCAGCGGAGGTGGTTCTCGGCCAGGAACTGCTGAACGTGCTTGGGCGCCGAGCCGCCGGCGCCGGTCTCGAACATGCCGCCGCCGTCCATCAGCGGCACGATCGACAGCATCTTCGCGCTGGTGCCGAGCTCGAGGATCGGGAACAGGTCCGTCAGGTAGTCGCGCAGGACGTTGCCGGTGACCGAGATCGTGTCCTCACCGCGCCGGGCGCGGGCGAGCGTGAACCGGGTCGCCTCGCCGGCCGGAAGAACCTCGATCTCGAGCCCATCGGTGTCCAGCCGCGCCAACTCCGGGCGGACCTTGTTCAGGAGTTCGGCGTCGTGGGGTCTGTCCTGATCGAGCCAGAACACCGCCGGGGCGCCGGTCGCCCGGGCGCGCGAGACCGCCAGCCTGACCCAGTCCAGCACGGCGGCGTCCTTGGTCTGGCACATCCGCCAGATGTCGCCGGCATGCACCTCGTGGGCGAGCAGCGTCTGTCCGCCGCCGGCGTCGACGACGCGGACCTCACCAGGTCCGGCGATCTCGAAGGTCTTGTCGTGCGAGCCGTATTCCTCGGCCGCCTGCGCCATCAGCCCCACGTTCGGGGTGGTGCCCATCGTCGCCGGGTCGAAGGCCCCGTTGCGCTTGCAATCCTCGACGGTCTCGGCGTACACCGCGGCGTACGCGTGGTCGGGAATCACGAACTTGGTGTCCTGCTGCTCGCCCATCGCGTTCCACATCTGACCCGAGGCGCGGATCGCGGCCGGCATCGAGGCGTCGATGATCACGTCGCTGGGGACGTGCAGGTTGGTGATCCCGCGATCTGAGTCGACCATCGCCAGCCCCGGCCCGTCGGCGTAGGTCGCGTCGATCGACTCTCTGATCGCGTCGCGCTGGTCGGCGGGAAGCTGGTCGATCGCGCTCAGCAGCGCCCCGAGGCCGTCGTTCGGATTGACGCCGGCCGACCTCAGCGCCTCTCGGTGCTCGTCGAACACCCCCGCGAAGTAGGTGGTGACGGCGTGGCCGAAGATGATCGGGTCGGCGACCTTCATCATCGTCGCCTTCAGGTGGACCGAGTACAGCAGCCCGCTGTCACGGGCGTCGGCGACCTGCTCGGCGAAGAACTGATCGAGCGCCGCGGCGTGCATCACCGCGGCGTCGATGATCTCGCCGGCCAGCAGCGACGGGCCGTCCTTGAGGACCGTCACGCGGCCGTCGGGCGAGACGTGCTCGATCCGCACCGCCGTCGCCGCCGGGACCGTCACCGAGCGCTCTGTGTCGCGGAAGTCGCCGACGCGCATCGTCGCCACATGTGACCTCGAAGCGGGCGACCAGGCGCCCATCGAGTGCGGGTGGCTGCGGGCGTATTGCTTGACAGACCGAGGCGCCCGGCGGTCGCTGTTTCCCTCCCGCAGCACCGGGTTGACGGCGCTGCCCTTGACGCGGTCGTAGCGGGCGCGGATCTCGCGCTGCTCGTCGTCGGCCGGTTCGTCCGGGTAGTCGGGGAGCGGATAGCCGTGCGCCTGCAGCTCCCTGATCGCCGCCTTCAGCTGCGGCACCGAGGCGCTGATGTTCGGGAGCTTGACGATGTTCGCGTCGGGCGTCTTCGCGAGCTCGCCGAGCTCGGTCAGCGCGTCGGGAGCGCGCTGGGCGTCGCTGAGCCGGTCGGGGAACTGGGCGAGGATCCGCCCCGCCAGCGAGATGTCGCGGGTTTCGATCTCGACGTCGGCCGCCGCCGCGAACGCGCGGACGATCGGGAGCAGCGACTCGGTCGCCAGCGCCGGGGCCTCGTCGGTGTAGGTGTAGATGATCTTCACCGCTGGCACGGTATCTGGGTTCGGCGCGCGATACTGCCACGATGCGCATCCGGCTGATGGTCGCTCCGCTGCTGGCGGCGGCGCTCGCGGCGTCGCTCACCGGCGCCGCGACGGCGCGCCCGAGCCCGCGAGCCGGGCGCGCCGCCAAAGTCACCCCAAAGCCGCTCGCCGGGAAGATCGTCGGGATCGACCCGGGCCACAACGGCCGCAACTGGAGCGACCCGTCGTTCATCAACAGTCCGATCTTCAACGGGCGCGAGTCCGAGACCTGCGACACGACCGGCACCGAAACCGCCGGCGGGTACACGGAGGCGCAGTACAACTGGAATGTCGCGAGCTACCTGACCGCCGACCTCGAATCCGAGGGCGCCCGGGTCGTGCTGACACGCCATTCGAACGACGGCGTCGGACCGTGCGTGACGACCCGCTCGCAGATCATCGACCGCGCGCACGCCAACGTCGCGGTCGACATCCACGCCGACGGCGGACCGGTCGGCGGGCGCGGCTTCGCGATCCTGCTGCCGGTCGCCGATGGCCCGAACGATCGCGTGATCGCGTCGTCGCGACGGTTCGCGCTCGACCTGCGGGCGCGGTTCGGGGCGGGTACCGGGATGCCCGAGAGCACCTACGACGGGGTCGGCGCGCTGGAGGCGCGAGACGACCTGGCTGGGCTGAACCTGACGACGGTGCCGAAGGTCCTGATCGAGTGCGGGAACATGCGCAACGCGACCGACGCGGCGTTGCTGGTGACCTCCGGCTTCCAGCGCCGGGCCGCGGCGGCGATCGCGCAGGCGATCACCCAGTTCCTCAAGGGCTGAGGATCCGGCCGTCGAGTTCGGCGACGCTGGCAATGCCGCACAGGGCGAGCGTCAGCTCGAGGTCACCGAGCAGGCAGCGCAGCACGTGGTCGACGCCCTCCTCGCCGGCCAGCGCGAGCCCGTACAGGAAGGGCCTGCCTAGCAGCACCGCCGCGGCGCCGAGCGCCAGCGCCTTGACCACGTCGGAGCCCGAGCGGACGCCGCCGTCGAACAGCACCGGAACACTGCCGCCGACCGCGTCGACGATCGCCGGCAGCGCCTCGAGCGAGGCGATCGCTCCATCGACCTGGCGGCCGCCGTGGTTGGAGCAGACGACCGCCGCGGCGCCGCGAGCGACCGCCTCGCGCGCGTCGTCTGGGTGCAGGATCCCCTTCACGACCAGCGGCAGTGAGCTCAGCTCGCGCAGCCGGCCGAGGTCGTCCCAGCTCAGCGCCGGGTGCGAGCGAGCCCGGCGGTAGAGCTGGCCCGCGGCCTCGCGATCCTCCTCCGGCGGGCGCGCCAGCATCGACCGGAAGGCCGGGTCGGAGAGGAAGATCTCGCTGCCGACGCCCTGGACCTCGAGCGGACCGGCGAGGTCGATCTCGAGCGGGCGCCAGCCCTGAGTGAAGCAGTCGACCGTCAGCACGATCGCGCTATAGCCGGCCCGCTCGACGCGGCCCACAAAGCTCGCAAGGATGCCGTCATCGGCGGGCCAGTAGAGCTGGAACCAGCGGGGCCCGGCACCGGCGGCCTCCGCGATCTGTTCAGGCGTCGCACTCGAGCGGGTGCTGACGATCACCGGGATTCCGAGCGCGGCCGCGGCCCGTGCGCTCGCGCGCTCGCCATCGGCGTGGACCAGCGCCTGGCCGCCGATCGGCGCCAGCAACAGCGGTGCCGGAAGCTCGTCGCCGAGCACCCTGCGACCGAGCCGGATCGCCGACACGTCGCGCAGGAACCGCGGCACCAGCCTGACCCGCTGGAACGCCTCGCGGTTTGCGCGAATCGTCTCCCCGCCACCGGCGCCGCCGAACACATGGGCTGACGCGACGTCGCTGAGGACCGCCGCCGCGGCGCGCTCGAGCTCGGCCGGATCGACCGGAAGCGCCTCGGCGTCACCGGCCCGCCGGTGTTCGTACAGGCGCTCGCGGTAGGCGGAATACTCCCCCGTAGTCTCGACCACTACTGGAGCCTCTACCAGTGGTAGAGGGCTAGAGGCCGCGCGGGTGCAGAACGACGTTGAATGTCTGCAGGTAGCCGGCGGTCATGTTGTGGATCTGGTGGACGCCGAGGGTGCTGGTGCCGCCGCTCTCCCACCACTGACCGTTGATGTCGATGATCACGTGATCGGACTCCATGCTGCCCCCGTCGGTCCGGTCGAAGACCGTGATCCACCTGCCCGGGCCGGAGACGATGCCGTTCTGTACCGGCAGCGACTGGGTCGTCACAGGTTGCGACAGATACCCGCCGGCGTGCAGCACCGCGGACACGAACCCGGAGCAGTCGTAGCCGACCTGCACGGCCCAGCTCGAGTGTCCACCGCCCCAGACGTATGGCAGGCCGTTGAGCAACTCGGCGGTCGTTCGCATCGACGAGATCCGTCTGCCCGCCCGCGTGCCCGGTTGCATGCCCTGACTGTTGATCTGCTCGGCGACCTGCAGCACCTCCTGGACGTACCAGTAGGCGTGGTTGTAGGCGTAGATCGCCTGCGGGAGATCGTTCAGGGCGCCGTGCGCAACGAGGTAGCGAGCCGCCGAGAAGATCGCGTCGCGGGCGTTCCACGCCGCACCGAGGCTCGCGGTGTGCGCGACCACCTTGCCGCGGAGGTCGACGACCTCCCCGTACCGAGCCCAGGTCCCGGGCATGAACTGCATCCAGCCGACCGCGCCCGCCGAGGACACGTACGGGTCGGCCCCGTAGCCGGTTTCGACGTAGTTGATCGCGGCCAGAACCTGCCACGGGATCTTGTACATCCGCGCCGCCGCCTTGTAGATCCTGACCAGGTACGCGGGCGGCTGGCTGAGGGCCCCGACGAGCTGCGCGTAGCGCTGCACCTGGACCGGGGTGAAGGGATTCGAGTTCACCGACCCGCCAAATTGACTGGACGAGCTCGGCACGGTGACCGGCGCGATCGGGCCGACGTTCGGCACGTAGGCGGAGGGCTCGCCGCCGGCGGTGTTCGAGTTGACGCTCTTGTGGCTCGCGGGCGTGCAACTCGACGAGTCGCCCTTGCCCGGTCTGTTGGCCATCCGTTCGAGTTCCAGCACCGCCGGCGGGCAGGCGTCGCCCTTCGACCGCTTGGCCGTGCGGGCCCTCAGTAGCTTCGACGTCTTCGACGTCTTCGACGACTCCGGCGTCTTCGAGTGCTTCGAGGCACCCTGATGGGTGGGCAAGTTCAGCACCGTCGAGCCGATCGGCTTGGGCTTCGGCTTCGAGCCTGCGGGCTTCGGCTTGCTCGGCTTGTAGTGGACGGCCGGGGCCTTCGGAATTGTCGAGGTCGTCGTGGTCGGCGTCGCCGTCATCGTGGCGGTCGTCGGCGTCGCGGTGGTGGTCGTCGGCGCGGTCGTCGTCGGGGTCGTGGTGGCCGTCGTCGGCGTCGTGGTCGTCGGCGTCGTCGTCGTCGGCGTCGTGGTCGTCGGCGTCGTGGTCGTCGGCGTCGTCGTCGTCGGCGTCGTCGTCGTCGGCGTCGTCGTCGTCGGCGTCGTCGTCGTCGGCGGCGTCGTC
>Ga0123356_10000560_pt1 | contig 41371 bp, 29 predicted proteins | sample TergutEmb28metaG_2_FD_92546 | JGI IMG/M metagenome (GOLD analysis project Ga0123356, IMG submission 92546) | Embiratermes neotenicus P3 segment gut microbial communities from Petit-Saut dam, French Guiana - Emb289 P3 | ecosystem: Host-associated > Arthropoda: Insects > Digestive system > Gut ...
CCCCCCCCCCCCCCCCCCCCCGAGGGCTGTTGGGTACATTCTAATAACATATTTTTATAATATATGATATAAAGAAGTATGCGCAAGACAATAATAGCTTTTGCCCTTTGCCTTACAGGTGCTTTTCTTAATATTGTTATCTGCAGATTATCCGGGTTTTTTGGATTTCCCCTGTATTTGGATACAATCCTTACAATAACTATTACATTAACCTGCGGCTTTTTTTGGGGTGCACTTTGCGGTATAATCGGAAATACAATTTATCAAACGATATGGTTTTGGGGCTGGGAAGGACACCTTTTTACTTTATGCAGTATAGCAACAGCTGCTGTTGTTTTTATTTTTATGAAGTTATTTCCACGCGAATTAAACCTGACTCTTACAGAAAATAAATTACCGCAGGTTTTATCATTACATAAAAGCAGCCGTTTAAGTTTTGTAATCGATCATATAATTATTTTAATTCTTTTGTCATTTGCACTTTGTCTTACAATTAGCATTTTAGGCGGAACTATTGCTGGATTTATCCTGATTTTTTCTTCCAATAATACAGAAGAAGCTGTTATTTCCAGTGTGTTCAGTGCAACTATGTTCGGTCAGAATTTTCCTGTAATACTAAAGGAAATTCTATCCCGTATACCAATGAATATTATAGACAGATTAATCTCAGGCTTTGGCGGTTATGGAATTGCATTGGGGTTGCGCAAAATATACAGGGTTTACAAGCCGGCATTTAATTGTTGACTTTTCAATACCAAGGGGGTTATAATAACAGAATGAACCTCAAAACAGTAATCAACACGGATAATATAGACCTTCACCTGAAAGGTTCCACAAAAAAAGAAATAATCAACGAATTACTTGATATTCTTCACAGAACCGGAAAAATTCAGGACAGGGATTCGGCGCTTGCAGCGGTAATGGACAGAGAAGAAAAAATGTCCACAGGTATGAAACACGGAATCGCAATACCGCACGGGAAAACCGCCACTACCAAGGATTTGGTAGCCTGCATCGGAATCTCCGAAAAACCGGTAGACTTTGATTCACTGGACAAGCAGCCTTGCAGAATATTTATAATGACTTTATCTCCTGTAGAAAAAACAGGACCGCATCTGCAATTTTTGGCAGAAGTAAGCCTTCTGTTTAAAAGCTCTGAAAAACGCGATGAAATATTAAAAGCCAAGACTTCTGAAGAAGTTTTGGAAATATTATCAGAATAATTGTAATTGCGTTAAACTAATTTAGGTATGTTCTAAGTTTCTCTATAACCCTGTCAATATCAAGCGGTTTTCCAAGATGATCGTCCATGCCTGCTGCAAGACAGTCCTCTATATCGCTCTTAAAGACATTCGCGGTCAGCGCTATAATTGGTATCCGCTTATGCGAATTTTCAATAAATTGATTTTCCAGTTCTCTTATACGGCGGGTTGCTTCATATCCGTTCATTCCCGGCATTTGTACATCCATGAAAACAATGTCGTATTTTTCCGGGTCAGTTTCTACCATTTTAAACGCTTCTTCGCCGTTTAAAGCACAGTCAATCGAAAGCCCTGTATCTTCCAGCAGCGCTATTAAAATTTCACGGTTAATTTCCACATCTTCAGCAACCAGCATATTTTTGCCTTCGAACTCACCGGCTCTGAAAGTTTTATCTTCTTTAGTTTCATCAGGTAAACTTAAACTTTCGTTTAAACTGGACTGCGAATCTATTTTTTCGCCGCGCAAAGCGCAGCGCTGCGCTTTTAAGGTGAATATAAATTTCGCGCCTTTACCGAGATCTGATTCTACCCAAATTTTTCCGTCCATAAATTCTATAATACGTTTGGATATGGAAAGACCAAGACCTGTTCCGCCGTACTGCCTGTTTATTCCGCTTTCCGCCTGCTCAAAGGCGGAGAACAGCTTTTCTTGTTTTTCAGGGGATATACCGATCCCTGAATCAGTTATCGAAATACGCAATTCGCAAATTTCGTCAGCTTCATTTAATAAATTTGCTTCAAGAACAATATTACCGCCTTCAGGAGTAAATTTAACCGCGTTAGCAAGCAGATTTGTAATAACTTGCGCTAAACGCTGGTCATCTCCGATCAGGAAGCGCGGTATATCACTGTCAATATTCAAAGTTAACCGCTGTCGTTTTTCTTCAACTCTGAAATTAATAACTGTCAGTACTTTTTCCAGCATTCTTTCAAAATTAAATTCAACAGGAGATAATTCAAGTTTGTTCGCTTCAATTTTTGCCATATCAAGTACATCATTAATTACACCTAACAAGTGGGAAGACGCATCCCCGATTTTGTTCAAGGCATGATTTTTTTGCATTATGTCATCAGCTTTTTTTCCTATAATTGTCATGCCGATGATAGCGTTCATCGGGGTGCGCATTTCGTGACTCATGTTTGAAAGGAAGTTGCTTTTGGACTTGCTTGCAACCTCGGCATCCTGCCTCAATTTATCCATTACTTCATGCGCTTTGATTATTTCTTTTTCACGGTTACGCATTTCAGTCATGTCGTAGGCGTATGCAATTATTGCAAAACTGCCTTCGTAAGGAATCCTGACAAATTCAGCCAATAAGTTTTTAGTTTTATCCCCAATATAAACCTCTGTTTCTATTCTGTTATATCCTTCTTTTACGGCGGTCTTTAACCTTTCAGATAACGGTAACGAAACACGGCCGTCCGGTTGAATTTCCGGCAGGCTCTTTTTAAATCGTTCAAAAAACCCTGAAATAAATTCTTCTTTTGTTTGAAAACCCATGAAACGTAAAGCGGCAGGATTACAGTCTATTACTTTAAAATTGCTGTCAAATAATGCGTTCATCTGCGGATTTGCCTCAAATATAGTTGATGCAGTTTTTTTCGTTTTATTATTTATGATTAACTGTATAACTAACATTAACATCAGCAGTAAAAGGATAACAGCTGATACAGATACAATCAAAGTACGCTGGTTTGCATGATGTGAGTGTTCTTCGGCAAGTATTCTGGAATAGTCAAAAGAACGGTTTGTCCATTCGTTTGAAATCCTGCCGGTATTTATGTAAGATATTGTTTTATCGATTATTGAGCATAGAATAACTTCATTTTTATTAAGTCCGAAAAATGTATCGTTAAAAACAGGGAAAGTGTAATTGGCTTTAAACCCCGGTTTTTCACGGTAATTTTGCTGATAATAAAGGATATATCCAAGATTAAAAAACAAGTCTATTTCATTTCTTTCAAGAGCATCCAATGCATCATCCTGAGAATCATAGAGTCTTACATTGGAATTGTTTGGAAACCATTGATCATACAATTGACGGGTTGCGCACCATCCAACTACTCCGACTGCCGCTTGCCCGATTTGGTATAGTTCAAGGTTAGGATACTCTATTTTGGAAAAAAACGCATAAGGCGTCGAAAAAAACGGAGTCTCAGGCCATGTAAAAAAATTCTTTCGTTCCTCAGTAATTATCAAATCAGAAATCAATGCTGCATCTCCGGCTCTGAGTAATTCGAGTATCTCTCCCCACGACGCATTTTTATCATTGATAGGTTCAAACTCAATTCCGGTCAATTTTGTTATTTCTTTTAAAACATCTATAGAGATACCCTGAAATTCTCCTTCATTAGAGTTATAAAAACTTACAGGATATGTATCAGTCCCTAATACTATTGGAATCTTTGCGCGGGTAACTTCGTTGCAAGAGGCAGAAAGGTTGTCTATATATGTTCTTTCTTCATCAGAAAAAGAATTATAAAGGACATTACGGTTATATCTATCATTACCGGTACGATATAATTCATAAAGTATTTTAATTCCGTCTGCAGCGATGTATTTATTTATTACCGATATAATTGGTTCAAAATCAGCGTTCGCAGTTGTCAGCGCAATAGGGATGTATGCCAGCGGAAGCAAATCTTGAACAAGAATAAGGTTTGCAGCTCCTCCAAAATCGTAACTTAATCCCAGCGGACGCTGCGCGACGGGTTCGGACATATAATACCTGTTCTGCAGTTCTTCTGTAATTCCAAACTCACTCGTAAAATCTATAGTTTTATTTTCTATACCGGTTATAAGAGAATCCCAGTCATGAAACTCTAATACAAATGGAATTCCGAAAAGGTCTGAAAGCAGTTCGCAGAACATCGGCGAAAACCCGGCGTATTCGCCGTTCGCCAATATAAACCCTTCTGCCTCTGCAGCGAAGTTTCCAGCAGAAAATAATTTCCCAAAAGAAAAACTCTGCATTTTTCCCTTGAGTGCTTCAATCGCGGATATTTCATTTTCTGTAATACCCGGTATATCACTAAACGATTTTATACTTTCTATGCCGCTGCCGGATACAAGGTATTCTGATTCATTTGTGCAGCATAAAATTCCAGACACAATGGCGCAGAGAATCAGCAAAAATCCGAATAAACAAATTAAATTCTTAGAAAAAAACTTACGCATTAAAATATATTTAATAAAAATCTCCCTATTAAATGTAATGATCCAAAATATATTTAAGAAGCGATAATTTCTTTGGCGTTTTGTAAAACCGTTGATATTTGCTTGCTGGCTTCATTTACTTCGTTTACCTTTCGTGTAACGTTTTCGGAAATATCCTGTAATTTCTGCATTTCATTAAAAATTGAACCGCTTTGCGTTTGTATGGCTTCACTTCCCGTACGCACAATCTCTGTTTCATCTTTAATGGAAGAAATCGCTTTAAGAATTTGAGAGCCGCCTTCTGCCTGTTCTTCTATCGCATTATTAACTTGAGCGAAAGCGCTATCCATTGTTTTTATTTCGTTAAATATTAAATTCATGGATTTTACGGTATCTTCAGTAACGCCGCTGATGCTTTTAATGGATTTATCCATATTTTTAATTTCTTCTTTAATGTGTTTGGATTCTTTACCAGCCATTTCCGCGAGTTTTCGTATTTCATCTGCGACAACCGCAAATCCTTTGCCGCTTTCTCCTGCATGAGCCGCTTCTATTGCAGCATTCATGGCAAGAAGGTTAGTTTTAGCGGAAATATCCTGTATTATTTTATTTGCTTCCTGCAGCATTTCAGATCTTTCACGCAGGTTTTCTACTTCTGTAATAAGTTTTTGCATTTTTTCATTGCCGGATGCAGATGCCGAAGACAGGTTATCGGTTGTTTTTGTAATTTCATTTGTTATCGAACGGATAGAATCAATATTTGCAACCATTTGTTCTATCGATGCAGAAGAATTGCTTATATGCGAGGCTTGCGATTCAACCGCTTCTTCAAGGTTATTTATGGATTTAACTATTTGTGAAATATGTTCGGAAGTATGTTCAACCGATTTTAGCTGCGTAGTGGTTTCTGTCAGTGTTTCTTCGGTATTTCCATGAATTACGCCTAATGCCTGGGAAGATTCCAGAATAACATTATTAAGTTTTTTTCCGTTTGTGGTTGCTTTTTCTAAATGAGCGGAAATATCTGCGGTTGCTTTTTCTACTTCTTTTTTCAGGTTGTCCCGTTCTTTATTTAGTTCATCATTTAAGATAGCTTCCTTTTTGTCTTTTTTTATTCCGACATATTCAAAAACTATTGTTAAAGCAAAAATAAAAATATAACCGGCTAAGTATCTGAACTTTATTGCCGGTTCAAATTCAAAAGCCAATGACCCTGGTCTGTATAATAATATACCTGCTCCAACAAGAACCGCTGTAGATGCTATTACTCCCATAGTCATCTTGCATAAAAAAATCGATATTAACGGGAATGAAAATAACCAAATCGATACCCATAAATAAAGAGTAGCGTTATTAAGGAGGAAGACGCAGTAAGCTCCGAACATTATAACAGTCGGTATCGGTATAAATTTTAATGGAATCCTGGAACGCAAAGCTATAAGTGTTGCCAATGATGCAAATGCTATGGCAAAGTTGATTGTGGCTCTTGTAGTGTCTCCGGATAACCCTTGTATGCCGAATATCGTTAATGGAACTACGGCGAGCATGAATATAGTATTCATGATCATAAATCTTACCTGGTCATTAACATTGGTAAGCTCAAAATAACGTTTTCCCAAAAATAGGGTTTTAAATGTATTTGGCGCTTTTATCTCTTTCATATTTCCAAATTATCTTAAAATAAAATAAAAAACAACCCAAATTACAAAAAAAAATTATAATTTATAAAGTGTGACAAATCCGTGATAAATATCAACTTTAAAACGCGATACTTCCCTAAAAAGGACATTAATACCGGAAGTTATTTATTCAACCTGGAGCTGTTGTATTTCTGCGGCAAGACGTATTTCTTCTTCACGAATCATCCTTGAATGGAAACGGTTTTCTATCTTTTGGCGATTTTCCAAAATTCTGCTTATGTAATTAAGCGTTACATGCGGCGCTCCTGTAGACCTTACCCTTCCCGCTCCGGCATTGTACATCGCAAGCGCGGAAACATCAGTTGTGCCTGAGTTTAAACATTGGCGCAGATAATTTATTCCGTAATCGGCGTTTGTTTCAATATTATAAAAAGCAGGTATTTCCAAATTGGGAAATGACTTACTGTTTAATTGAAACAAACCGCGGTCTATGCTTTCATCCTGATTTCCGCGGTTAATTGCATTGGGGTTAAAACGGCTTTCCTCCCAGCATAAAGCAAAAGCTAAAGAAGGCGAAACATCGTAAACATCAGAGCTAAAAAGAATTGCCTGTGCTACTTCCCTGTTTGAACAAATCTCCATAAAAAATTCTATTACCCAATCCTGATAATCGGGATTACGGTAATACTGTAAAATAGGATCGGGAAGTTTTTCCGTTATGGCAAAAATAAATCCGTCATCTGCATCTTCTTCAATTTGCTGCTGTACAATTAAGACAGGTTCCTGTTTCTTAAAAAAATCAGACGAAGTAAAAATAAATGCGCAAAGCAATAGAGAACAAAGCACACCCGGAAAAAAGGGAATGATGTACTTCATCTTTAAAGTCTGGAAACTCATGTTCATAATTTTTCAATTATAACTTTTCTATCGAGCGAACCCTTATAATTCCTTCAACTTTACGAATCTGTTCCAAAACAGAATCAGGAATTTGCTGTTCTGTATCTACAATACTAAAACCGTATTCATCACGATGATGGTTAATTAAATCCTGAATGTTTACATTCGCCGAAGCAAGATTGGTTGTAATTTGCCCGACCATGTTTGGAATATTTCTGTTTACAACAAGCAGTCTGTGCGGGAAACGCTGCTCGAGCCTGCATTTCGGGAAGTTAACAGAATTGCGGATTTCACCGCTTTCCAGGTAATCGATTAATTGCTGCACTGCCATTATCGCGCAGTTATCTTCGGCTTCGGGGGTAGAGGCTCCAAGATGAGGAATGCCTATTACCTTTTTGCATGCCAAAAGCTCTGCAGAAGGAAAGTCTGTAACATAAGAGCTTATTTTTCCTGCTTCAAGCGCTTCTACGGCATCTTTATCTTTTACAAGTGCGTTACGCGAAAGATTAATAATGCGCGCTCCCTTTTTTATTATATTAAATTTTTCGCTGTCCAGTAAACCTTTGGTCGCTTCGCTTTGGGGAATGTGCAATGTAACATAATCGGATTTTACAAGCAGGCTTTCCAGGCTGTCGGCTCTTGTTACATCGCTTGAAAGATGCCAGGCGGCGTCTACAGAAATAAAAGGATCGTAACCGATTACTTTCATTCCCAAAGCCATTGCATCATTTGCAACCATTACGCCGATTGCGCCAAGACCGATAACGCCGAGAGTTTTTCCTTTTAATTCCGGTCCTGTAAATTTGGATTTTTCTTTTTCTACAAGGTCTGCAACATCTGCCTTGTCTGCAACAGTTGCTGTCCAGTTAACCCCTCCGATAATATCGCGCGAAGATAAAAGCATTGCAGCAAGAGTAAGTTCTTTTACGGCATTTGCATTTGCGCCGGGAGTATTGAAAACTACTACGCCTTTTTCGCTGCATTTTTGGACAGGGATATTATTGTAACCGGCTCCCGCTCTTGCAATCGCCAAAACAGAAGATGGTATTTCCATTCCATTCATGTCCGCGCTGCGTACCAAAATTGCATCGGGATTTGGAATATCACTTGCAATTTCATATTTATCTCTGCTAAAAAGATCCAATCCGATGGGAGAAATCTTATTTAATGTTTGAATTCTAAACATGTTTAAACCTCAATTTTAATATATTAACTTTCAAATTTTTCCATAAAGCTGATAAGCGCTTTAACACCGTCAATAGGCATGGCGTTATAAATACTCGCTCTCATTCCGCCGACAAGACGATGACCTGCAAGATTTAAAAGACCGGCAGAGGCGGCTTCTTTTATAAATCTGGTTTCCAGTTCTGCTTTTTTTGTTTCATCCTGCTCTTTAAAAATAAAAGGAATATTCATTAAGCTGCGGAATTGTTTTACGACAGGAGAGCTGAACATCTTTGAAGAATCCAGGTAGTTATAAAAAAGAGCGGCTTTTTCTTGATTCAATTTTGCGATAGCTGTTACACCTCCGCAGTTTTTTATCCATTCCAAAACAAGCCCGATCATATAAATGCCGTAACACGGAGGAGTGTTATACATTGAACCTTCGCTTGAATGAGTGTCGTATTTTAACATTATTGGAGTCCAATCCGGCGCTTTTCCGATTAAATCCTCACGGATAATAACAACTGTTGCACCGGCAGGACCGAGGTTCTTCTGTGCGCCTGCGTATAAAATACCAAACTTGCTTACATCAAGCGGTTCGGAAAGAATACAGCTTGAAATATCTGAAACTAACGGAATAGAAGCTGTATCAGGGATTTTATCCCATCTGGTTCCGACAATCGTATTATTTAAAGTAATGTGATAATAAGCTGTATCCGGCGAAGCGGCAGGAGCATCGGGAATATATGTATATGCTTTATCTTTTGAGCTTGCAAGCACCTGTACATCTGCGTACTTTGAACCTTCTTTTATGGCTTTGTCAGACCAAATACCTGTATCAATGTAAGCGGCTTTTTTTCCCTGCCCTGGTTTATCACCTGCAGCCAGATTTAACGGAACCATTGCAAATTGAAGTGAAGCGCCGCCCTGTAAAAAGAGCACTTTATAATTTGCGGGTATACCCATAATTTCTCTTAATAAAGATTCGGTTTTTTCAAATATGGGTTTAAAATCTTTTGAACGATGGCTCATTTCCATAACGGACTGACCAGTGCCATAGGCATCTGTCATTTCGGCGGCTGCTTTTTCTAAAACAGGCAGCGGAAGAGCAGAAGGTCCCGGTGAAAAATTGTATACTCGCATATTAACTCCAATTATAAGCGGCTGTATAGCCGCGCGTTTAATCGAATATGAAACGAAGTTTCATAATAACTCCTATGAATATAATATGAAAAAATAGGCTTCTTGTCGAGACATTACGGATAATTGCATAGTATGAAAATTTAGTATAAAATAATCACATGGCGGACAGGGCTTTTACAGTTCTGGATCTAATCGATCTGGATCTCAAAGAACACAACTCCCTTAACCTTCGCTGCATTGGCGGAAGAAAAGGTCTTGGAAGACCAATTGACATTCCTGATCTTAACCGTCCCATGGGCGCTATTATGGGTTTCTTTGAAGATTTCGCTTACCAAAGAATTCAATTATTCGGACGCGGAGAAACGGCTTTTTTAAGACGGCTTGAAAGCGAAGGTAACAAAAATACAATCAAAGAAATGTTCGGTTATCCCATGCCTTGCTGCATCTTCACCCATAACCACTGCCCTCACAAAGATTTTTTTCAAATAGCAGAAAATGCCCAATGCCCTATTTTACAGACCGATTTGGGGTCTGCCGATTTTTCAGCGAGAATAATGCGCATCCTTTCCAGAATATTTTCTCCGCGGCAAATTGTACACGGAGTACTTGTAGAAGTTTACGGTTTGGGAATTTTAATACAGGGTGATTCGGGAGTCGGAAAAAGCGAAACAGCTCTGGAATTAATTCACCACGGTCACCGCCTTGTCGCTGACGATGTTGTAGAAATAAACTGCATCTATGGAAATACATTGATGGGAACGGGCGCAAATAGAATAATCGGGCATCATATGGAAATCCGCGGACCTGGAATAATTAACATAACTCATCTTTTCGGAGTACGCGCGATAAGGGATCGCAAAGAAATTCAGCTTGTTGTTGAACTTGAAGAATGGGATTCCAGTAAAAACTACGACAGACTCGGCGCAGAAGATCATACAGTCGAACTGCTTGGAGTAAACGTGCCGAAATTGACAATACCGGTTAAACCGGGGCGCAATATTCCGATTATAATTGAAACCGCCGCCATGAATGAACGTTTAAAATCAATGGGGTATCACGCTGCAAGGGAATTTAATAAAAATATATTAAAATGGATTGAAAGTGACACATCACGTTCGGTTTTCTTTGGACACGATGATGTAATATAAAGAACGTTTTAAAAGGAAAAAGATATGACAGAAAGAATTGTTAAGGTAATAAACAGAGCAGGTATCCATGCACGCCCGTCGGCGCTTTTAGTTCAAACAACCAAAAATTTTACATCCAATATCTATCTGGAAAAAGGAGTTGACAGGATTAATGCTAAATCCATAATGGGTATTATAACCCTGGGCGCTGCTTACGGAACAGAACTAAAAATTATCGCCGAAGGAGATGATGAAGAAAAAGCGGTAGAAATACTTGTCAAACTTTTTGAATCAAAGTTTGAAGAAGAATAATTTTCTACAGGTAATATTATAAATGAAAAAAATAAAAGCAAGACACGAACATTCAATTTTCAGGGTTAGAATTCTTATATTAATTTATTCGCTTCTTTGTATTTTAACAGTTTTATTTTCCCGTAATTTTTTCAGAGAAACTTTTAATAACGGCAATATCCCTGACAGGCTTAATTTGATTGTATTTTTTACCATTCCCGTAATGCTGATGATTGTTTTGGGGATTTCGGTTTTTCATCTTTTAATCGATTTTATATCAAGGCGGCCTGGCAGTAAATTTAATGTAAGGCTTTTGGTTTATTTTTCTGTTATTGTAATATTTTCATTAATGCCGATAACATTGATGACAAGCACTGCGTTAAACGAAGCTATCCGGTTTTGGCACAGTATAGACGCTCCTGCTGCCGGAACTGCGGCAAACAGTTTTATCGCCGACAATTATTCGCTTCACATGGAACGTTTTGAAAACATCATAAGACAAAACGATTTAAACAATAAAGACATAACCGCTATCCAGGTTTTCCGCCTGGCAGACGACGGTGAAAATACAGGAACATGGGTTGAAACTTCTTTTACAGGAGACGAAACTTTCAGACTGCCCTTCCCTCCTTCGATTGACAGCGGTTTTACTGTAAGGGAAATGCCGCGCGATCAGGGAACTATTCGTTATGTGCAAAGGCTGCCGCAAAATACAGTGCGTCTTATCAGTTACAATCTTGTTCCCTATTTTGACAGCGGAAGAGCCGCTTTGGAAAATCAGATAAATCGTTTTGAAACGGTAAATGAATTAAGAAAAAACATGCAGCCGCTTTTAATTTATTTTTATATAGTATTCTGTCTTCCAACCCTTTTAATGACGGCAATTATCGCAATTTCTTTTACACGAAGGATAACTCACCCCATTGTAGAATTAACTTCGGCTATACAGCGTGTTGCAGAAGGTGATTTTTCCATTCAGATACTTACAAGACGCGATGACGAACTTGGTATTTTAATCCGCTCCTTTAATTCGATGGTGCAGGATTTGGAAAAATCAAGAACAGCTCTTTTGCGAAGTGAAAAAATTTCTATTTGGCAGAATATCGCGCAGCAGCTTGCGCACGAAATAAAAAATCCATTAACCCCGATAAAACTTTCTGCAGAACGAGTATTACGCAGATGGCAAAACGATCCTGCCAGCCTTGGTGAAATACTTGAAAGTTCCATGATGGCGATTATACAGGAGACAGAAAGCCTTTCAACTTTGCTTAACGAATTCAGAACATTATCAAAACCGATGGAACCTGCAAATTCCCTAAGTTTACCTGCAAATAATTTAAAAGAACCTATCGAAGAAGTTATAAATGCATATTCCAGCTCCTATCCAAAAGTAAAATTTGACATTGAACATTTACAATCTGATATACAGGTTAAAATTGACAAACACCGGATTTCTCAAATCTTTACAAATATAATTATTAATGCGATAGATGCGATGAACGGAAGGGGTGTTATTGAGATACGCACCGATCTTGTAAAAAAACGGGAAGTCAGTTATTGTAGAATAAGTGTTAAGGATTCCGGTAAAGGAATAAATGCCGAAGAAGGTCAATTAATTTTTACTCCATATTTTACTACAAAAAAATCAGGCACTGGTTTAGGGCTTCCAATTATCGAAAGAATTGTAAATGAACACGGCGGAGCAATCTGGTTTGATTCTGCAGAAGGTATGGGAACCACGTTTTATATTGATTTGCCGTCAAATAATGAGGGTATGTAATGCCTGCAATATTAATAATTGATGATGAACCCGGTATAAGATCTGCTCTTTGTTCAATTCTTGAAGATGAAAAGTATAAAGTTTTTACAAGCGAAGATGCTGTTGCAGGGATTGAAATATTAAAAAAAGAAGTTATAGATTTAGTTTTCCTGGATGTTCTTTTACCCAAACTCGGCGGCATTGAAGCGCTGGAAAAAATCCGCAATGAATGGTCTATGACAGAAATTGTCATGATCTCAGGGCACGCAAATATCGATATGGCTGTGCGGGCTGTAAAACTGGGAGCTTTCGACTTTTTGGAAAAACCATTGTCGCTTGATAAAGTTCTTACAGTTTGCAGAAACGCACTGGCTCTGGTAAAGCTGCGTGCAGAAAATAAAAATTTAAAAAAACTCAGCCGCTTTACATGCGAAGATATTATCGGAACAAGCGCCGAAATAAAAAATATCCGCGAAACCGTAAAACAGGCGGCAGGAAGCGACGCGCGTATTTTAATAACAGGAGAAAACGGAACTGGAAAAGAGGTAATAGCAAGAGCAATACATATGTTTTCCGCAAGGTCAGAAAACCCTTTTATCGAAATAAACTGCGCGGCAATACCTGAAAGCCTAATCGAAAGTGAACTTTTCGGACATGAAAAAGGAGCTTTTACAGACGCAATATCCGCGCGCAAGGGGCGCTTTGAACTAGCCCACGGCGGCACTTTATTCCTTGATGAAATAGGCGACATGAGTTTATCCGCACAAGCAAAAGTACTTCGGGTAATTCAGGAACAAAAAATTGAAAGGCTTGGCGGAGAAAAAACAATTGAAACTGACGTGCGGATAATAGCGGCAACAAATCAAAATTTGGAAAAAGCCTGCGAACAGGGACGTTTCAGACAAGACCTTTTTTTCAGATTAAATGTAATACCTATACATAGCCCGCCCTTGCGCGAACGCACAGAAGATATTCCCCTTCTTTTGTGCCATTTTTTAAAGCTGCATGACAAAGAAATTACACTGGAACAAAGAGCTTTAGATGTTCTTACAGCCCACGATTGGCCAGGAAATGTAAGGGAATTAAAAAACCTGGCAGAAAGAATATCGGTTATGCATCAAGGTAATATTATTACCGGCGCTGATTTGGAAAAACTGTTAAATAAAAAAGAAAAAACAGCGCAAAACGGCGGACAGTCAAATATGCAGACAAAACTGCCTGAAAATATTATGGAACTGGGTTTTAACGAAGCCAGAGATAATTTTGAAAAACATTATTTGGAGTTTCAACTTTTTAAAAATAATGGTATAATTTCAAAGACAGCGGAGGCTATAGGGATTTATCCGAGTAACCTTCATGCCAAGTTGAAAAAATACAGTATTCCTGCGCAAAACAAATTATAAGCGTAAGGAAAAATTATGAAAGAATTAACGATCCGTCAAAAACAGGTACTCAATTTTATCGCCGATTATATTAAGAAAAATTCGTACCCTCCAACCATAAGAGAAATAGCTGACAATTTTTCTATATCAGTAAAAGGCGCGCATGATCATATCACAGCCCTAAGAAAAAAAGGTCATTTAAAACATACAGAAAAACGGCCGCGGACAATGGGTTTAACTCAGAAAAGACCTGAAGATGCCGACTTAATGGAAATCCCATTGCTCGGAAGCGTTGCCGCAGGTATACCGCTTTTATCCGAAGAAAACTTCGACGGCAACATTATGTTTCACCGTTCCATGCTGCGGAAAAATAAAAAATATTTCGCTCTTACAGTAAAAGGCGATTCCATGTCCGGAGCCGGTATTATAGAAGGCGATACTGCCATAATTGAAAAAGCAAATACAGTCAGAAACGGAGAAATTGCCGTTGCTGTAATTGACGAAGCTGTAACGCTTAAAAAGTTTTACAGAGAAAGCACACGTATTAAATTGCAGGCGGAAAATCCCGCTTATAAACCTATATACAGTCAGGATGTAAAAGTACTGGGAAGACTTTTTACAATTATCCGTTCGTACTAATTAAACAATGGCAGTTTCAAAAAACGTATATATTTTTCTTGGTCCCGAGCTTGGCAAAAAACAGGATGCCATTAACGCTGTAAAAGAAAAATTGGCTGCGCCGGAAGAGTTCAGCTATTACGCAGGTGAAACACCTGTAAGTGAAATAACAGACACACTTTTAAATATCAGTTTATTTGCCGATTCCAGAATTGTATATGTAAAAAATGCCGAACTTATAAAGAAAAAAGACGAAATAGAGCTTCTTTCTTCCTGTGTAAAAAACATGGAAGAAAAAACAGTTTTAATATTACTTTCCGATGAATTAAAATTAACAGCCAGCCTTGAAGATGCCGTGATTTCGAACAGCTCCAAAAATAACCGCCAAATTTTTTATGAAATGTTTGAAAAAGAAAAACACGAATGGCTTAAGCAGCTTTTCCGAAGCAATGGTTTTGATATAGACAGAGACTGCGCGAACACAATTCTGGAATTGGTAGAAAATAATACAGACGCACTAAAACGAGAATGTACAAGACTTATGCAGTTTCTAAAAAAGGACGAAAATGTTACATCAGAGGAGATTGAGAAGTGGTTATCGCACAACCGCGAAGAATCGGCTTTTGTTCTTTTTTCCAGAATAGCATCTGGTGATTTATCCAAGTCACTGGAATCAATGTCTGTAATGTTAGCCGCAAAACAAAGCGCACAGAGCATTTTGGCAGGATTAACCTGGTGTTTCAGGAAGTTATACGACTATTTAAATTTACTGGAAGAAGGAAACGGAAATAACAGTTTTGAATTAAAAAAAATAGGGATTTCTGCTCCAAAAGCAAAAGAAGATTATGCCGCAGCAGCAAAAAGATACGACTTAGAATCTGTAGAAAGCTGCCTTTCTCTTACTGCCGAATACGATATGTTATTACGTTCCCCTGTAGCTGTCATGGAAAATATCCTAATGGACAGATATATTACAAAGATTGTAAATAATCCTCGATAGCTTTGACGGTTTCCTCGAAGTTACTATGAAGCAAATTCTCTGACACGATATTTAAATGTTCTTTTACAGATTGCGGCCATGTACTTTCTTTTATTTGTGTCAGTAAATCTTTAGCCGCTTTTCTATTGTATACTGTACAAGCCGCCCGAATTTCCTGTAATTTTTCTTTTAACAGAGCAAGATCGCCTTCTTCTTTTTGCAATTCTTCCCTTTGGTTTTCCTTTGATTCAAATTTATGGATTATGGCATAAAGCGTTTCCATAAATAACGGAAGTTTCATCAAAATTAAATTAATGTTTTTATCCCGGGCAGCCTGCTCCAGCCTTGCCGCTTCGGCAGAAAGTTCAATCTCATTAACATTGGCTAAAGCGCTTTTCATCGCATGAATATTAATAATAAATATGGAAAGATCGTCGGCTCTGCGGCATTTATTAATGTATATGGCTTCCAATAATGACGTTGCTTTTTTGGCATCACGGATAAAATATTCTGCCAATTGCGGATCAATCGAAGGCATTACTATTCCCTTAACAAATTGCTCTTTTTGCCTGATTGCATCTTCAAGAACTTCGGGCGGCTGTATGTCACGTATAAATTTGTTAAGCGACATATTTAACTGACGTATATCTATCGGTTTAGAAATAAAACCGTCAAACCCGTTTTGCATAAACATTTCCGCCTGCCCTGCAAGAGCGTTGGCTGTTAAAGCGATAATAGGTTTTTTATAATCCATGTTACGGATATTTTCCGCCGCTTCTATACCGTCCATACCGGGCATCATGTGATCCATAAATATAATATCGTATTCTTTGCCTTCCCTTATTTTATCGATTGCTTCATATCCGCTTGTCGCCAAGTCTATCGATAAACCGTAAGGAGCCATAAGTCCTTTGGCTACATATAAATTTGTTTCTACATCATCTACGATTAAGACACTTCCGTACGGCATATAATCACGTTTTATCTGCATGGTTCTGATTTTTGCTACATTGGAAAAATTAAGCTGCATAAGGTTATCTGCAAGTTCCTTGCCAAGCGAATCATAATTTTCACATTTTTGCGGCAAACGCACTGTAAATTTTGATCCAGCACCAGGTCTGCTTTCTATTTCAATAACACCGTCCATCATCTGTAAAAGGTTTCGGGTAATATTCATTCCAAGCCCAGTACCAACAGTTTTGCGGTTTGCTTCCATATTAAATCTGGAATATTCGCTGCCAAGTTTTTGAACTTGTTCTTCTGTCATACCAAGCCCTGTATCGATAATGCTGAAAACCATTATAATATCGGAGCTATTTTCGTTTCTTGGTTCCATAGAAACACAAAGATTAACCATTCCTTCCTGTGTATATTTAAAAGCATTGGAAAGCAGATTATTTAAAACTTGTTTAATGCGAAGTTCATCACCGAAAAGCATAACAGGTACATTTTCATCAACCTCAAGTTTAAATTCAATCGGTTTACTTTCATAACGCATCATGTTAATTTGGACAGTATCGTGAATAAGGCTTGCAATATCATATTGAGAACTGTTAATTTCCAGTTTACCTGCTTCTATTTTTGATAAATCGAGTATGTCATTTATAATACCAAGCAGAAGGTCTGCCGAATTATAAACTCTTTCAAGCGCTTCTTTTGTAACCTGCTCAAGCGTGGTATCCTGAAGCTGAATTTCTGTAATGCCTAAAATTGCGTTTAACGGCGTGCGTATTTCGTGGCTCATTTTGGCAAGAAACTCGCTTTTTGCTTTACTGCTTTCTTCTGCCAGTTTCGCTTTGCGAATTTCTTCCATTATTCCTTTTTGTTCACGCAGATCTCTTATATATTCTGTAACAGTAAACTCTCCCTTATACCTTACCCTTACACAGGTAACTTCAGCAGGGATTGGCTCGCCGTCAAGTTTTTGATGCATCCATTCAAAACGGCTGTAGCCATCTTCAAACGCTTTGCCTACAAGTAACCCTCCTTTTTCTGAAGATGAAATTCCATCGCTCTGATATTCCGGCGAAAGCATGGAAAATTTTTCTATAAATTCCTGTTTACTGGAAAGACCGAATAAATTAACGGCTTCCTGGTTGCAATCTATAAGGCGCATATTATTATCCCAAAAAATAGCGCACAGGGGAGCTGCGTCAATCATTATCTGGGTGCGCTCATCAGCTTCCCGCATTTTTTTTATCTGGATATTACGGTTTACGGCAGTGCTCATCATAAGCCCCGCGGAAGTTAAAATACCGATTTCTTCATCCAGTAAAGTACATTCAATACGGCAGTTATTTACGCTGAAAAATCCCCAAAAATCACCTTCCAAAAATAATGGAATAATAACAATTGATTTTATATCGTAGTATCCCAAAAAATCCTGATCTTCTTCTGACAATTTCGCCAAAGGAGAATTAATATTCATACCCTGCAGGAATAATTTTTCCCATTCTTTTTTCATATTATACGGGAAAGGCAAACCGTGAGGTATACGGTTGCATCTTTCGCCAAGCTCACTAAGCCATTCATACTTTAAAATAAAATGTTTTTCATCGTTTATTTCTTCGTTTTGCCAAATTTGAACACGGTCTGCATCCAAACAATGTCCTATAAGACCAAAACATTTGGTTAAAATATTTTCAAAAGAAATATCCGCATTATTTGTTAAAAGGATGGTAACAGCCGTATTTACCGTATCCAATAAACGGGTTAAGCGGGCATATTGCTCTTTTTCTACTTTCATTTTTTTAAGAAAAAACATTAAAAACGCATCCTTAAAATAATAATTCCTGGCGTATTTTAATATATCAATCGCCGCTGTTCTATTGTATACTGTTTATGATATATAATCTATAAATCAGTTAATAATCTGTCTGCATTATTAATTGAAATAATCTAAGGAGAAAATTAATGAAATTTACTAATGGTTACTGGATGATAAAAGAAGGGATAGAACCCCACTTTGCTGCATGCGCTTATGAAGTTGAACAGCAGGAAAACGACCTTGTAGTATATGCGCCGGAAAAGCACATTAATCACAGGGGGGATACATTAAATGCTCAGCTTCTTACAATAAGATATTCAAGCCCTATGCCTAATATAATAAAGGTAAGAGTTTCTCATTTTGAAGGAGCTGTTGACAATAGACCCAAGTATGAACTTGAATCCGATCCAAAATTTAAACCGGCGGTAAAAATAACAGAAAAAGAAGCTGTTTTGGAAAGCGGCAATCTATCTGTCACAGTCGGAGTAAAGCAAAACTGGAATACAGTTTTTAAAGGAGACGGCAAGGCAATTACAAAAAACCTTTTCCGTTCTACAGGATATATGATCGAAAAAGGAAAAGGTCCTTTTAAACCGCAAACTCCGTATATAAAAGATGAACTTTCACTTTCTGTCGGCGAATTTGTTTACGGTCTTGGTGAGCGTTTTGGTCCATTTATTAAAAACGGACAAAATGTTGATATTTGGAACGCTGACGGCGGAACTGCGAGCGAACAGGCATACAAAAACGTTCCTTTTTATATGACAAATAAAGGTTACGGCGTATTTATAAATGACCCCGGAAAAGTTTCGCTGGAAATCGGCAGCGAAAAAACCGCTCGTGTTCAATTCTGTGTAAGCGGTGAATATTTGGAATATTTTATAATTTACGGTCCCGATCCTAAAGCTGTTTTGGAACGCTACACTGCGCTTACAGGAAGACCTGCAATGCCGCCTGAATGGAGTTTTGGCTTGTGGCTTTCAACATCATTTACAACATCTTACGATGAAAAAACTGTAATGAGTTTTATCAATGAAATGGAACAGCGCAAAATTCCATTGTCAGTTTTCCATTTTGACTGTTTCTGGATGAAAGGTTTTAACTGGTGCGATTTTACATGGGACAAAGAAACATTCCCAGATCCAAAAGGAATGTTATCCCGTATTAAAGCAAAAGGAATAAAAATTTCTGCATGGATAAACCCTTACATCGCACAACGCTCGCCGCTTTTTGAAGAAGGAAAAAAAGGCGGCTACTTCCTTACAAAAAGAGACGGTTCAGTTTATCAAACCGACCAGTGGCAGGCAGGAATGGCAATTGTAGATTTTACAAATCCTGCGGCAGTAAAATGGTATATAGGTTATCTTGATAAACTTGTAGACATGGGAGTTGATTCATTTAAAACCGACTTCGGCGAAAAAATTCCGGAAGACGCCGTTTATTTTGACAGAGGCGATCCTGAAAGACATCACAACTTTTATTCTTACCTTTATAACAAAGCTGTATTTGAACTGCTCGAAAAGAAAAAAGGCAAAGGGCAGGCTATTTTATTCGCTCGCTCTGCTACAGCAGGCGGACAAAAGTTCCCATTACACTGGGGAGGAGACTGCGAATCTACATTCGAAGCGATGGCGGAAACACTTCGCGGCGGACTTTCGCTCAGTCTTTCTGGTTTTGGTTTTTGGAGCCACGACATCGGCGGGTTTGAAGGAATACCAAACGCAGCATTATTTAAACGCTGGCTTGCGTTCGGGCTTTTATCGTCACATTCAAGACTGCACGGCAGCCATTCTTACAGAGTACCATGGAGCGTAGACGAAGAATCTGCGGATGTATGCCGTTTCTTTACAGAGCTTAAAACCAAATTGATGCCTTATATATTAAAGTCTTCCAAAGAAGCTCACGAAAAAGGCATTCCTGTGTTACGTGCAATGTTCCTTGAGTTCCCCAACGATCCAACCTGCGCGTATCTTGATCGCCAATATATGCTCGGAGGCGATTTACTTGTTGCTCCTGTATTCAGCGAAGATAACGAAGTTACTTATTACCTGCCTGAAAGCGACTGGAAACAGTATATAACAGGCGACACAGTAAAGGGCGGAAGATGGATTACAGAAAAACACGGCTTTTTAAGCATGCCGATTTTTGTAAGAGCAGGCGCTAATATATAGGAGAAAAAAAATGAAAAATATTTCCCGGATTCTAATACCATTTTTATTAATTGCTGTACTTGCAATAACAGGATGCGGTAATCCGAAAATTTCAATAGAAGCAAAAGCTGCAGAATTAACACAAGGTTTTGAGCAGGAAGTTACCGACGCTTTTGAATTTACATTATCAATGAGGATTGGCTGGAATCTGGGAAATTCACTTGACGCTCATCAGCATTTAACGCCGAATGAAGTAGTTTGGGGAAACCCGAGAGTGACTCAGGAACTTATGAACGGAGTCGCGGCTCAAGGATTTGGAGCAGTGCGAATTCCTGTTACATGGGGAAATACAATAAACGACAGAGACAATTATTCGATAAGCGAAAGATGGATGGATCGTGTTGAAGAAGTTGTAGGTTATGTTTTAAATGCAGGAATGAAAGCGATTATAAACATACACCATGACGGAGCTGACAGTTACTTTTGGCTTTCTGTAAAAAACACTGACATTGTTGAGCCGAATAAATCCGCCATTGATGAAAAGTTTACAGCAGTATGGAGTCAGATTGCACAAAGATTTAAAGATACAGGACAGGATTTAATCTTTGAAGGTTTTAACGAACTGCATGACGGAAGCTGGGGGAATGGAAACGCGGCGCAGCATAACAGGGTTAACGAACTAAATCAGATTTTTGTTGATACAGTCCGTGCAGCAGGCGGCGAAAACTCAAACCGCTATCTTTTAATTCACGGATGGGTAACAAGACCTTCTGTTACAGTTTCATCATTGGTAATGCCAACCGACACTGTTAAAAGCCGTATCATAGTAGGTATTCACTTCTACGATCCTTTTGACTTTACACTTGGCGCTACGCAGAGCAGATGGGGCGATAAATCAAATTTCGGAGGCTGGGGAAACGAACCTCATATACAAAGAGAATTCAGAATGGTAAGAGAAGCGTTTGTCGATAAAGGAATACCAATTATCATAGGTGAATACGGCGCTGGGAATCAGGCTCAAGACAGATTTCCTTACCGCAAATATTACATGGAATATGTTACCAAAGCCGCCTTCGATAATGGATTTGTTTGTTTTTATTGGGACAATGGCGGTTTCGGCGCAGGCAAGGAAAAATCCGGTCTTTTAAAACGTTCAGACGGCACTCCGCATGACAGCGCGGCTGCCGAAATTATTTCGGTAATGATGAAAGCCGTCAATGAAGATTATTTAATATCAAATATTGCGGCTCCGTAAGCATATAAATTACAGGAAGGAAGGAATAAATGAAAATATCAAAAACATTTTTTGCATTTTTAATTGTACTTACTTTTGTTTTTTTTACATCGCAAATGTGTTCATCACAAAAAGAAATAACAACAGCAATAGCGGCTAGTGAACGGCATGAGTATCTTAGATTAATCCCTGAAAGCATTATAAAAGATCTTCCTGTAAATCCTGCAATGACACTTGTGCAAAACATGAGAATCGGAATAAATATCGGCAATACCCTTGATGCAACAAGCGGATTTGACAATCCATACTGGCATTCAGGAGAAAACGGCTGGGGCAACCCTAGCATAACACGCGAGTTTATAAGAGCTTTAAAAAATCACGGTTATACTTCAATACGATTACCTGTAACATGGAAAGATTTTATGGGACCGGCTCCTGATTATTTAGTAGGAGCATGTCAGCGCCCGGGCGGCTGCAACAACAATCCTGTCTGCCCGCCTAACAGAATGGATCGTGTTGAACAGGTTGTAAGATGGATACTTGAAGAAGATATGTACTGCGTATTAAATGTACACCATGATGACTGGATATACGGAGCTTCTACAAATCAGGCTGCGGTAACAGACAGGTTCGTTAAATTATGGACACAAATTGCAACACGTTTTGCAAATGTATCCCAGGAAAAATTGATTTTTGAATCGATGAACGAAATTGGTTTTGACGATCTTTGGAATCAAAGAAGCCCGGGCAGCGGAAAAAATCAGGCTTTTGATATTTTAAATTCTTTAAACCAGGCTTTTGTAAACACAGTCCGCGCGACACCCGGAAACGCAAACCGTTTTCTTTTGATTGCAGGTTACTGGACAAATATCGCGCACACCTGCGATCCTCTTTTTAAAATGCCAACAGATACAATAAGGGACAGATTAATTATATCTGTTCATTATTACGATCCTTCAACTTTTTGTATTGCAGAACAGCGTAATAACAGCTGGGGTTTCAGAGACACATGGGGAACAATCGTAGATTATCAAGACCTTGTAAGAGAATACGACAGATTAAGAACTACCTTTTTAGAAAAAGGCATTCCTGTAATAATGGGTGAGTATGGAGTTACACTTATCAACAAGGTTGAAGAAGATCGCATCAGGTGGATGGCAGCAGTTAAACAGATAAGTTTAAATTACGGCATATGCCCCATGTTATGGGACACAGGATGGAGAGTTAATAATGGCAGAAATGAAGGCGGTGACATTTCGCGCACAGCTCCTTTTACAATGAACACTCCGCTTAAAACAGTTTGGGAAATAATCAATAACCCCTAATCCAAACCAGCATTTCACCAGGAGTTCGATTACACCAAAAAGCGTAAGGTAAAGCTGTAAGTATTACTTCTTTTTTGTTTTCAAAAAGATTGGGATCATATCTTTCACTAAAGGGTTCTGCGTCATCTGTAATAACTGTTCTTTTGCCTTTAACTTTTATTGTCATAATTCCGCCTAGAAGATCATCCTGCCACTTTTCTTCCAATGGGGATGATGTATCCAATTCAAGAGCCGCCAAGTTTTCGCCGTTGTCACATTCTTCAAAGCAATAAACTTCGGGACCTCTTACAATTGCAACCTTGCCGCAGTTGTTAGGAACTTTTGGATTTGGATAAATAATACGAGGCAAAATCGAAAACGATACAATAATTTCATCATTGTCTTTTACATTACTTATATGGAAGTAATTATTCTTTTTTTCTCCGGAAGCTGCACTGCCGTTTACCGTTACAGAAAAATCTTTTGCAAACGAAGGTATTCTTATATTCAAATTAATCGAAGTACTTTCTGTTTTTACTTTAATTTTTGAAACTCCTGTTTTAGGATAATCGGTCGCAAGGGACAGTGTTACTTTTTTACCTTCTATCGTAAAGGTTGTTTCGTTTTGGATAAAAAGATTTATAAACAGTTCATTTTCTTCTATAAAATAGATGTACTGTCCCAAACTTGTAAAGGTTCTCGCAACATTTGTCGGGCAGCAAGCGCAGTCAAACCATTTTTGACGTACTGGTTTTACATGAGATTTTGAAACATGATCGATGCAGACTTGCGGAACCACTTCCATCGGGTTTACGTAAAAATATTTTTCGCCGTCAAGCGAGATACCGCTTCTTACAGAATTGTAAAGAGAGAGTTCCACAGTATCAAAATATGAAGCATCCCCTGTTACTTTTGCCATCCTCTGTCCGAACATAACAAGCGCGATGGAAGCGCATGTTTCGGAATAGTTTGAATCGTTCGGTAAATCATAATCAACAGTGAAGCGTTCCAGATGTCCTGACGAACCTACGCTTCCTGTAATGTACATTCTTTTTTGTACGATATTGTTCCAAAGGGTTTTGCAGCTTTCCAGTAATTCATCGTCGTGATATTCTTCGGCGATGTCCGCCATCGCACTGTAAAGATAAAGAGCTCTTACAGCATGACCCTCGGCTGTTGTCTGCTCTCTCACCGGAAGATGCGATTGAAAATATTTTGGTTCAAAACCGTATAGTTCTCCAAAGATATGACGAAAGCCCGGGCGTTTTTTTTCTTCATAAAAATAATTGGGCTGCCCTCCTCTAACATCGATAAAATATTTTGCCAAATCCAGATAACGTATTATTCCTGTCGCATGAAAAAGCCGGACAAGCGCAAGTTCTATTTCCGGATGTCCCGGATATCCATGCATCTGATCATCGTCCTCTCCGAATGTTTTACAGATAAGGTCTGCAAAGCGGCAGGCAATTTCAAGCAGAGCTTTCTTTCCGGTTGTATCATAATAAGCTACTGCCGCTTCGATTAAATGCCCGGCACAGTAAAGTTCATGCCCTTCTGTAAGGTTCTGCCATTTTTCATGCGGGTAGTTAAGCGTGAAATATGTATTTAAGTATCCGTCTTTTTCCTGAGCCCTGCCGATTAAAGCAATTACTTCGTCTGCTGTTCTTTCCAGTTCCGGATCAGGACGTGTTGCTAAACTGTACGCAACAGCTTCAAGCCATTTTGTAACATCGGAATCCTGAAAAACCATTCCCTGCTGTTTTCCTTTTTCTTCTCCCGCTGCGACACGAAAGTTTTTTAAACAATAACTAGGCGGAGCGTCTGTACGCCTGTCATTTAAAACTTCCCACTGATAGGGAATAACTTTTTCCGGTATTAATTTTGTGTACCTGTTCCAGTAAGAATCATTGATGCTTATAGAAGAAAGCGGTAGCGATTTTTTCATTGTTTGTCTCCTATTACTTTTAACTTAATCATATTCCATGAAGCGGCAGGCAGGCTAACTGTAAGTTTTTTAGAGTTTACATTTCCTTCAATCTTACCACCCTGCTGTATTACAGGTTTAACTTTTTCTTCCGCAGCAGAATTACAGGCATTCAAATCCTTATTACAAAGAACAGAATGTTCGATAATTTCCACATCCGAAAAATTTGCAATACGCGCATCTAGTTCAATTGCTTCATTTAAATTGCGGTTTACAGCGAAAATTACTATTTCATCCCTCTCTTGATTAAAAACAGCTACAGCTTCAAGGTATGGAATGTCAGAAAATTCTTTTGAATCATATTGATCTACATCGACAGGACAGCGAAGTACAGTTCCCCTGCCGTTCAGCGACACATCTTTAAACGGATAATAAATAGTTTGCTTCCAGGCATTACCGTTCGGTACTGTCATAATCGGAGCAATAACATTTACAAGCTGGGCAAGACAAGCGATTTTTACACGGTCGGCATTTTTTAAAAGGGTTATAAGCATACAACCAACAGCAAGAGCGTCTGCCATCGTATAAATATCTTCCAGTAGCGGCGGCGCTTCTGTCCACTTTTCAATTTTTTGGTCAGCTTCGTTTGAATGATACCATACATTCCATTCGTCGAACGATAAATGAATTGTTTTTTTACTTTTCTTTTTGGCTTTCATTAAATCGCAGATACCTGCGACAGTTTTTATAAACCTGTCCATTTCAATACTGCGTCCCAAAAAGTTTGGTACATCATTTTCCCTGTCAGCAAAATAAGTATGAAGCGAAACATATTCGGCATAATCATAAACATGATCGAGTACAGTAATTTCCCAATCGCCGAATGTCGGCATGCCTGCATGAGAACTGCCGCACGCGACAAGTTCGATAGAAGGATCTGTCCACTTCATTATTTTTGCTGCTTCTGCGGCAACTCTTCCGTATTCGTTAGCGGTGCGGCTGCAAATCTGCCAGGGACCGTCCATTTCATTCCCAAGACACCAAAGTTTTATATCGTGCGGTTGTTTTACGCCATGACTTCGGCGAAGGTCGCTGTAGTAACTGCTGCCGGAAAAATTACAATACTCTACAAGGTTACCTGCATCCTGCGCTCCCCTTGTTCCAAGATTTACTGCCATCATCATTTGTGAATTTACTTTTTTTATCCATGAAGCAAATTCGTTAGTGCCGATGCGGTTTGATTCTTTTGTACTCCACGCAAGGTCGAGCCGCACAGGACGGTTTTTTATATCACCAACTCCATCTTCCCAATTATAACCGGAAACAAAGTTGCCTCCGGGATAACGTATAATACTAACATCCAAATCTTTTACAAGCTGCGCGACATCGTTTCTAAAGCCGTCGCTGTCAGCCTGCGGATGACCCGGTTCATAAATGCCAGTGTAAACAGCTCTGCCCAGATGTTCAACAAAAGAACCGAAAAGACGTTTGTCAGTAACTCCTATCGAAAATTCTTTGTGTAATGTCATTTTAGCTTTCATTGTTTTTTCCTATTTAGCTTTTCATGCCTGTTAAAGTTATACCTTCTACAAAATGTCTTTGCCCGATAAGGTAAATAATAATTCCGGGAATAAAAGACAAAACCGTAGCGCCCATCATTGATGAATGATCCTGAACCAGAGCGCTTCTAAATCTGGTTAAACCAATTGCTATAGTATGCCGCTGCGCATCATGTATGTAAATGATTTGCTGAAGCAGATCGTTCCAAAGCACGACAAAAATAAAAAGTCCAACTACTATCATAGCAGGTTTAATATTTGGAATAATTATTTTTGCTAAAATTGTAAAGTGACTTGCGCCGTCTATATAGGCGGCTTCATCCAGCTCTCTTGGAATGGTTGTTATAAACTGACGAATCAAAAATATATTAAACGCACCGCCGCCGCAAAGCCAGGGAAGAATAATCGGCCAGTAGGTATTAATAAAATTAGGTCCGTCTAATCCCATCATGCGCCACACTTGCCCTGACCAAAAAAGAAACAGGGGAATAAGTGTTACCATTGCCGGTAGTAACATCGAACCAATACATAAAGAAAAAAGAATTTTTTTTCCGGGAAAGTTAAGCCGTGCAAAAGCAAATCCGCACATTGTCGCAGTAATAACACCGAATGTAACTGATGGAATAATAATAAGCGCAGTATTACCCAAGTACCGCCAAAATGGAAAGTTTGACATCAAATTTTTATAATTAGAAAAATGCCAATTCTTAGGAAAAAACCACGGCGGAACACTAAATAGTTCGTCATTAGTCATAAGACTCGAACGGATAATCCACCAAATTGGAATTAAAACCAGAAAGGTAATACCGCAAAGGAGTACGAACGAGGATATATCAAACATCTTTTCATTTCTAATATGATTTCGTATTGATTTCATTTTTTTTCTCCTTCAGAAAAAATCCACATTTTTGAAGTAGAAAAAAGAATGCCGGTAAAAATTGCAATAATAATAAAAAGCAAAAATGAAACTGCGCTTGCTAAACCTAAATGACCTCTTCTAAAAGCATAATCATACATTAGAAATGTAATAAATCTTGATGCGTTACCGGGAGTCCCTTGGGTTAATGCAAGAGCAGGCGTTACAACTTGTAAATTAAATATAACTGACATAAGCAAGTTGTAAAATATAATAGGACTCATGCAGGGAAGAGTTACTTTCCACAAGCGCTGCCAGGCATTTGCTCCGTCAATTTGCGCAGCTTCATGATAAACAGCGGGAACATTTTGTAAACCTGCAAGGAATATTACTATCATGTTTCCGCAAAGCCAGACTGCAACCAATGCAAGAGAAGGTACAACCCATGCATGATGTGCAAGGAATAATACATTACTAATTCCAAACCAATTGTTTAATATATAATTAAATAAACCAAAGTTATCGGTACGGTAAAGCCAATCCCAGCCTAAGTATACGGCAACAGCAGGCAGCATATACGGCAGGAAAAAAATCGCGCGAAATATTCCTCTGGCGGGGATTTTTCGATTAAGCAGCATTGCTACAACAAGGGAGTACACCATACTTCCGGCAACAGCAAGAAAAGTAAAATAAACAGTAGCTTTTATCGAATCTTTAAAAAAAGGATCGGTGGTAAAAAGTTGAATATAGTTCTGCAGTCCTACAAAAGAAGGCATACCGCCTGCTCTCATTTCAAAAAAACTTAAAATAAATACTGCCAAAAGGGGACCATAGGTAAGAAAAGTTAAACCTATAAATGCCGGAATAAGAAGAATATACGCAGTACGCCGTTCGTCAGCTTTGTTATTAAGCATTTTTAGTTTTGTAACTTTCACCAACATCTCCTAAAAAAAAATAAGCCTGACTACAAAGTTTATGCAGTCAGGCTAAAAACTAAAAAATATTATTGACCGGCATGAGCCCTTCTGAGTGCTTCAATGTTGGAAGTAATAGCCTGATGAGCGGTAGTTTGTCCAGTCCATACATTACCCAGAACAGAACCAAGCAATGCATAAAAAGCATCGGTATTATTGGTATAATAGTTGGCAACAGGTTTTGAATAATTTAAAGAAGTCTGAACTACAGCGCTGTTGAATTCATCAAACGGCGGATAAGCAGGGCTTGTTGCCCATCTGTTAAGAATAGCGGAATCGGTAAACCAATTTTCAAGTGTAGGCATCCAGATACCGGCTTCGATAAGCCAATAATTGTTTTCAGGATTTGAGTACCATTTTACAAATTCCATGGCTTCTGCCTGGTGTTTTGTCTGGTTAAATATAACAACAGGACCGCCTGTGTTCATGGTAAGTTTTGTACCCATGTTCGGAAGAACACTTACACCATAATTAAGTCTGCCGGCATCTCTTGGTTCTCTAAGAGCAGTACCAATATTCCATGTACCGTTAGTAGTCATTGCCACAGTTCCGGTAAGAAGTGAACGTTGGACACCATCATCTGTATTACCGGGACTAAAAGGAGCAACATTATGTACAAGATGAAGATCGGCAATTCTTTGGATTGCTTCTATAGATTCAGGTTTGTCTATCCATACTTCTTTTCCGTCGGGGCTGAAAAAGCCGCCGCCATTACTTACTGTCCAAACTTCAAGCTGCCATGTAAGGTTTTCTATCATTGCGCCGTACTGTACGATATTGTTTCGGTTAAAACCGGCTTGTCCGGGGTTTCTGCCATTGTTATCAAGAGTAAGTCTTCTTGCATTCGCAAGGAATGTATCCCAATTCCAGGAATCTTCCATTCTTTTTGGAGCATTAATACCGGCAGCTCTGAACATATCCTGGTTGTAATACATAACAAGCATAACATTCGCTACTGAATAAGCAACAGCATTTCCTTGAGCATTTTTAAAAGTAACAGCATCAATTGGTTTGGGTTGACCGGGAGCGTACATTCCGGAAAGATCCGCTAAAAGTCCTCTGGTTGCAAAAGACAATACAGCAGATTCCATCATCATACCCATATCGGGTAGTTGTCCTGCAGCAGCACTTATATTGAGTGTTTCAATATATGCTTCCCAGGGGATTGCTCTGGCAGTAACATGAATTTTGTCCTGCATTTCATTGAATACATCTAAAGCCTTTTGGGTTTCTACTTCTTCAGTTGCTGTTCCCCAAAGAGCAAAGGTTAGTTGAACCTTGCCAGAATCTTTCCCGGGACATCCGGTAAAAATAACAAGACAGGTTACAAGAAGCAGGATTAATCCTATTCCTAAAACTTTTTTCATATTTCCTCCTAATTTTTTATTACTTAAAAACCAAGTAACAATAACTTACATATTAACCTGATATTAATAAAATTGTCAAAAGAAAAGAGAATTTATAACCATAATTTTAATTATTGTCCATAATAAGCGTCTTTTCCATGCTTGCGATGCCAGTGCTTTTTAATTATATGTTCGGGTAGCGGCTTTGTTTCAGGATTGATCGATAAAGTAAGATGCGCCATTTTGCAGATTTCTTCCAATACTGTACTATTATAAACAGATTCTGCCGCGTTTTTTCCCCATGTAAAAGGACCATGCCCTGCAACTAAAACCATTTGCTGAAAAGCAGGATCAAGATTTAGTTTTTTAAATGTTTGTACAATTAAATTACCTGTTTCCAGTTCGTAGTTATTTTGTACGGCTTCAGCGTTCATAAAATCTGTGCAGGGAATTTCTTCTGTTCCGTGATCTGCATGTGTTGTACCAAAAACAGAAACAGGTTTCGCGGCTTGCGCCCAGGCTACGGCAAAAGTTGAATGTGTGTGCGTAATGCCTCGTATATTAAAACCTGCAAGTTTGGAAAACTCTTTATACAAAACTTGATGTGTCTTTGTATCTGACGAAGGTTTTAATTTTCCTTCTACAATGTTTCCTTCCAAGTCGATAACTACCATCGATTGAGGTTTTAATAAATCGTAATCTACACCGGAAGGTTTTATCGCAAACACTCCCTTATCGGGATCAAATGCGGAGGAGTTACCCCAAGTGTAAATTGCAAGTTTATTTTTTTTAATTTCCATGTTGGCTTCGTACGCTTCATCGCGCAATGTTTTAAATTTATCCATAATTAATAATTCCTTAATTTTTAACCACGGAGTACACGGAGTTTCACGGAGAAGAAAGTGTTTTCGTATATAAACCTCCGGGCAACTACAGTTGCCAATCCTCCGTGTCCTCTGTGGTTTTTCTTTATTATCAATGCCAGTAAGCGTCTGAGTAGCGCAGTTCATCGCACAGGCGGTTTACATTTGTGTCTTTATCGATCAACACGAACTCGATGCCGCACATCAACGCCCAATCTCTAAAATACTCTGCTGTTAAAGCGCGGCTGTAAACCGAATGATGCGTTCCGCCGCAGTGTATCCAACATTCAGCAGCTTCGCTAAGGCTCGGGTACGGTTTCCAAAGCGCACGTGCGACCGGAAGTTTTGGCATGTCGTTTTCTATTTTAATAGTATGTACTTCGTTTACGATCATTCTAAAACGGTTTCCAAGATCAACAAGGGTCGCAAGAACTGCATCCCCCGGCGCGGCATTAAATACCATACGCGCTGGATCTGCTTTACCGCCAATTCCCAAAGGATGAACTTCGATGCGGGGTTTACCTTCGGCAATCGAAGGACATATTTCCAGCATGTGCGCACCAAGCGCCGCTTCCTTGCCAGGTTCAAAGTGATAAGTATAATCTTCCATAAAAGAAACGCCGCCTGTAAGTCCTGCTGCCATAACTTTTGCGCATCGTGTTAACATCGATTGTTTCCAGTCACCCTCTGCGCCAAAACCGTAGCCCTGTTCCATAAGCCGCTGTACTGCAAGACCGGGAAGCTGCGGTAAACCGTGCAAGTCCTGGAATGTAGTTGTAAACGCTCCTGCGTTTTCTACTTCAAGCATTTGTTTTAAAGCAATTTCTATTTTTGCCTGTTCCAACATTGCATTTCTTGCCGCACCTGCATTTTTTAATTCCGGTGTTAGTTCATAAGATGTTGTATATTCCTGCACAAGATTTTCAGCCTGCGCATCAGTGACTTTTTGTAAACGTTGTGCCAAATCACCGATACCCCAGGTGTTTACTTGCCAGCCCATTTTTATCTGCGCTTCGATCTTGTCGCCTTCTGTTACGGCAACTTCGCGCATGTTATCGCCAAGACGCAATACAACACTGTTCATTCCGTCTAGCTTTGCAGCTGCCGCTCTCATCCACACGCCAATCTTACGGCGGACAACACTATCCTGCCAAAAACCGGCGACAACTTTTCTAGGCAGGCGCATCCGCGTGTGAATGTAGCCGTGCTCTCTGTCGCCGTGCGCGGATTGATTTAAGTTCATAAAATCCATGTCTATCGAAGCCCAGGGAATGTCACGATTAAATTGTGTATGCAAATGTAAAACCGGTTTTTTATTTACAGTAAGCCCTTGTATCCACATCTTTGACGGCGAAAAAGTATGCATCCATGTGATGATGCCAGCGCAAGCCGCGCAAGAGGCAGCTTCTTCAAAAAGACATCGTATCCCTTGCGGGGATTTTGCTGTCGGTTTTAATACAACAGTGCCCGGCAGAAGCGAATCTTTATTAAACTCGTCTGTCATAATACGGGAATGTTCGGATACTTTTTTTAAAGTTTCATCTCCGTATAAATCCTGACTTCCCACAATGAACCAGTATTCGTAATTTTTAAGTTCGATCTTATTATGATCTTTATTGTCACGATCCATGATATTCCCCCGCAGTTTGTTCTATTTTTAATCCCTTTGTATATCGATCCATAAATATTTTAAAACTTTCTACATCTTTTGGATCGGGTTCTATTTTAACGCTAGTAAGATTTGCAAAAACTTTTTCTGCCAAAAATTTTTCCAAAGAAAGCTGCGGTTCAATTTTCTTTTGCTGTAAAAAATTTGCAAGCAGCGCGATTCCCCAAGCACCGCCTTCGGCTGCGGATGTTTCCATTACAGAGACAGGTGTATTCAAGGCGGCTGCCATCAAACGCTGTCCGATAATTTTTGTTTTAAATAAACCGCCGTGCCCAAGAAGACTGTCGATACAAACATTTTCTTTTTCTGTAAGAATGTCCATGCCGTACTTTAAAGCGCCAAAGGCAGAGAAAAGCAATGTCCTGAAAAAGTTTGCCAATGTAAATTTACTGTTTGGCAGGCGGCAAAAAAGAGGGCGTCCTTCTTCGATTCCCGCAAGCGGCTCGCCTGAATAATAATTGTAAGAAAGAAGCCCTCCGCAATTACTGTCAGCTTCCAAAGCCTTGTTATAAAGCATAGAATACAAATCACTTTTATCCATTTTAACATTCGCGATTTCAAAAGCCTCGCCGAACAATTTAACCCAGGCATCAATGTCGGAAGTGCAATTGTTACAATGAACCATTGCAACAGTTTTGCCCGCCGGAGTTGTTACGATATCAATTTCGGGGTACACCTTTGACAAATCTTTTTCTAAAACAATCATCGCAAACACAGAAGTTCCCGCAGAAATGTTTCCCGTCCGTTGTGTGATGCTGTTTGTCGCAACCATGCCTGTGCCTGCGTCTCCTTCCGGCGGGCAAAACGGGACACCGGCTTTTAAATTGCCGTTTGGATCAAGAAGTAAAGCGCCTTCGGGTGTAAGTTCTCCTGCTGTATCCCCTGCGTTTAAAACTTTTGGTAAAATATTTTGTATATCCCAGTTGAAGTTATAAGGCTTTGTTAGCTGTGAAAATTGTTCGAGCATTTTTGAATTATAATTTAATGCCGAGCTATCAATCGGAAACATTCCTGATGCATCTCCAATGCCAAGCGCTTTAACCCCTGTAAGTTTCCAGTGAACAAAACCTGCAAGCGTTGTAATAAAATTAATGTCTTTTACATGAGGTTCATCGTTTAACATGACCTGATACAAATGCGCAATACTCCAGCGTAGAGGAATGTTAAAATTAAATTTTTGTGTAAGTTCACTTGCGGCTTTTTCTGTTGTGGTATTACGCCATGTGCGAAACTGCGCAAGCTGCTTGCCGCTTTTGTCAAACGCAAGGTAGCCGTGCATCATCGCAGAAATTCCAATAGATCCAACGGTTGTAAGTGTTGTATCATATTTTTCTTTTACTTCATTAGACAAACTGCGAAAACTGTTTTGCACTCCAGTCCAAACATCATCTAAACTGTATGTCCAAATCCCGTTATCCAGTTTATTTTCCCAGTCATGGCTTCCTGCGGCAATTGGTTTGTGGTTTTCATCGATTAATACCGACTTTATACGTGTAGAGCCAAGCTCTATGCCGAGGGTTGTTTTGCCCTCGGCAATCAATTGTTTAAAATTCATGAACTTTTACTCCAAAGCGGACTATAAGAACAATTAAACTTTTATATTTTTGAAACATAACGAATTTTAACCAGTTTTTTGCACTGGGTCAAGTTAAAAATTATTAATTTTATATAACCTTGTCAATATCTTTCGTACATACAAATATCATTTCATCACCATCATCCAAATTTCTTTTATCGTAATATCCAAATTGTTCAATAATTTTAAAATTAAGATTTTTAAAATATTAACAATATCATTATAATCATAATATTTTATTGTCAACATATCCTCTTTTACTGTTTCAACATTGTTTTCCAGTATTCTTATTTTATTTTTATATTGAATATATTTTTTTTCAGTATCAGCATAATGGTTAATTGTAGAACGTATAATACGTTTATTTTCGTCAATAATACTATATGATACATCCTCTTTACCAAGCCAGTTCGCATCATAAACTCTTGGTTTAAATATGTCAAAAACAAAAATTCCATTATCAGAAAGATGGTTATAAACACAATTCAAGCATTCAATTGTTTGCTCACGAATAGGAAGCCATTGTAATGCTCGCCATGGAATTATAATATATTCATACTTTCGATCTAACATAAAATTTGACATATCCCCGTTTCTGATATGAATATTATTTTGTATATTTTTTGGAAAATTTTTTAATTTACTTCTAAATTTTTCTAGCATATATTCTGATAATTCAATGCATTCAAGCATTCTTCCTGTCTTTTCGGCTATATATAATGAAACTCTTCCTGTTCCGCTCGCTAGTTCTAAAATCGCACCTTCTGTTTTATTTGCATATTCTACATAAAAATTTAAATCATCTTTTATTATTTCCCGGTTATCATAATCATAATATACCGCTGTATTATAATATAAATTACCTGATAAATAATCTTCCATATTGATACTTCCTCTTAAAATTAATTAATTATTACACCCTAATTATATAGGGTTTTATGTCCACATTACCCTAATATCTAAGGTTTTGCAAGACATTTATCCTAATTTTTAAGTAGCATTAAAGTATGAGTTTTGGTGAAAATTTAAGAGAAGCCTTAGAATTAGCAAATTTAAGGCAAATAGATTTAGCAAACAAAACAGGAATTAACATTAAATCAATTGAAAATTATATAAAAAATGATGCCAAAACAATTCCATCAGCTGATAAAGCAGTGAGAATAGCAAAAGTTTTAAATGTAACTGTTGAATACCTTGTTGATGGAAATAATAAAAAAAAAGATGAAGCAAAAAATTATTTTATTAGAAATAGTAAGATAACACCTATACTAGAAAAACTGGATAAATATAATTTTGAGGTAATTGTAACTATTGCGAAAGCATTACTCAACCTTCAGAAAAAGATTTAACAGATTGATTTATAAATTTTGTATAAATATTTCAATATACTATTACTTACAAATCATGCTAATATCAAAACACCTGCAACAGGAATCGTGAAGCGTTCGTTTGCGGCAAACTTTTTGTCTGATAAAAGATCGCAACATGCAAATGGAATTACAACTTCTGTACCGGTATCATTGTGATTTAATACAAATGTAAATTCTTTTCCGTTTTTTACGCGTCTTGTCGCTTCGATTCCTTCTGTAACAGGGAACACAGGCTGCACATTAGACTCATCGCAGATCATTTTTGTAAAGAGATCCAGTAATTCAACTTGCGGTCTTGCTCCAAAGTACCAAACTTGTCCCTTACCGAAATTGTTGCGGCATAAAACAGGAGTTCCCGCGTAAAAATCACTTTCGTAAGCTGCTACAACCTGCGCGCCTTCGGGATGAATGATATCACAAAGCAGTTCTGCTTTCCATGTACCTTTTAAAACACCATCCCCAATTACAAAGCCGTTAGCTTTTCCCGGAAGCAGGACATCGGTTTCTTCAACCCATAAACCGCAAAGAGAGCGAAGCTCGCCCGGATAACCTTCAAGTGTACACAAGTCGCGATCATCTGCCAAACCGGAAAAATAAGTGGTAATTAGTATTCCGCCGCCGTTTACAAAAGCTTTTAATTTATCAGCGTAACCCGGTTTTACCATGTAAAGTAAAGGCGCAAAAAGTATTTTATAATTATCAAGCGAAGTATCTATGCCGATTATATCTACAGAATAATTTTGTTTTGCAAGAGCTTCGTAATATCGATATACTTCTTCCGGATAATTCATATCAGTTGTAGGACCTGATGATAATGTTGTAGCCCACCAGTTATCCCAATCATAAAGAACTGCAGCTTTGGAATCAAAGCGGCTTCCCAAAAATGAATCGCCGAGTTTTTTTAATTCATCTCCGAGCTGCGTCACTTCACGGAATACTCTTGTGTTGCCATGTCCGCAATGATCGATTATCGCTCCGTGAAACTTTTCACAGCAGCCGCGCGAGCGGCGCATCTGGAAAAACATTACAGTGTCAGAGCCGTGCGCAACTGCCTGATAACTCCAAAGACGCATAACACCCGGGCGCTTTAATGTGTTGTAAGGCTGCCAGTTAGTAACACTTGGAGTTTGTTCCATAAGAGAAAAAGGTTTTCCATCTCCGCAGCCGCGCATTAGAGCATGATTCATTGCGATTCGTGTATACGGACAATTTGGCCAGGGGTAATTATCCCAGGCAATAAAGTCCATGTGTTTTCCCCATTTAAAATAATCCAAATCCCAAAACGTACCCATCAAATTTGTCGTAACAGGAATATGAGGAACAACTTCCTTAAGCGCATTTGCTTCGACAAGAAAACAATCCAAAACACTGTCCGAATAAAAACGCCTGTAATCGATTGATTGTATCTGACACGTTGTAGAAGGCCGGTGATGTCCCCACTCAGGACCAAGATGGCTGGGAGAAACTATATCTTCCCAGTCGTGGTAGTTATGTCCCCAGAACGAAGTATTCCACGCTTCGTTTAAAGCTTCTAATGTTTTATATCTTTTTTTAAGCCATTCTCTAAAAGCATCCTGGCATTTATCGCAATAACAATAACCGCCGTATTCATTTGATATATGCCATGCGACAATGTTTTCAAGTTTCCCATAACGCTGCGCTAGTTTGCGTGCCAGTTTGCCGGCATATAAACGGTAGACACTGCTGTTAGGACATGAATTATGCCTGTTACCAAACTTTCGTTTTGAACCATCAGTATTAACCCGAAGAATTTCCGGATGCTTGCGTGCCATCCATGCCGGATGAGCAGCAGTAGAAGTAGCAAGACAGATTTTCATACCTGCTGTGCTGACGGTGTTAATAATTTCATCCAAAACAGAAAAATCGTATACATCATCCGATTTTTGCAGCGATGCCCAGCTAAAAATATTTACAGATACAACATCAACGCCTGCCTGTGTTAAAAGGCGCATGTCCTCGTTCCAAATTTCTTTTGGCCATTGTTCGGGGTTGTAATCACCGCCGTATAAAATCTTGTTTACATTACCTGCCAGTTTCATGGCTTAATTATAAAAGCAGATCTGTTATAAAGCAAGAGAAAAGCATTATGGAGTTTTACGCTTTTGCGTAAAACTCCCAGATAAAAACACGCAGTGTTTTTATCAAGCTACTTTGAAACGGGATACTTCCTTCATAAGCGCTGCGATTCGTTCGCGGTTCTGGCAGGAAATGTCATTAACATGATTTACCGCGACATTAATTTGATTTGCGCCTGTAGCCATTTCGTTCATGCCGGAAGTAATTTCCTGCGTAATTTTTTCAAGATTAGATCCTTCACAAATTACTTCTCTTGCACCGCCAAGCATTTCATTGGAACCGCTTTTTACCTGGCGTGTAAGTTCATTAACATGGCTTACTCCTTCTAATATTTGCCTGCTGCCTGTTTCCTGTTCTTCCATCGCGCTGCGAATTGTTCCTTCCTGCTGCGCTACGGTTTTTACACCGGTATCAATTGCGTTGAACCTGTTTATTACATTTTCAGTTTTGCTTGTAATATTATCAATTGATTCTTTAATTTTCTTTAAGACAATCCCGATAGTTTTTGACTGTTCACCGGAGCTTTCTGCGAGCTTTCGTATTTCATCAGCGACAACCGCAAAACCCTTGCCTGCATCTCCTGCATGAGCCGCTTCAATAGCAGCGTTCATTGACAATAGGTTAGTCTGACTTGCGATATTATCCATAACAGAGTTTATTTCCAAAAGCCCTTCTGAATCACGGACAATTTCCTGTATATCTTCTGCAACAGTCTGTAATCCGTTGCGTCCGATTTCCGACGCTTCACGAAGGCTTTCAACATTACAGGCATTCTTTATAAGCGTGTCAGTTACAGAATGAACATTGGCAACCATCTGTTCAATAGCGGCTGAGGCTTGAGTTATATGAGAACTTTGATTTTCGACATGTTCGTTTAACTTGTGAATGTTTCCTGTAACACTTTCCATTGTTGCGTTTGTCTGAGTTACGCTTGCGCTCTGATTTAAAACCCGTCCTTTAATACTTTGTATATTGGTAGTTATTTCATTTACAGCCGCTGCGGTTTCGTTCATGTTGTTCGCAAGGTCGTTGCCGATATCCGATAATTCAGACGCTTCAGTTTTAATGCTGACAACAAGATTCTTAATCTTATCAAGTGTGTCGTTAAAATAATGGGAAAGGACTCCAACTTCGTCTTTGGAATTGTTGTCGATTCTTTTTGTTAAATCCCCTTCGCCTTCGGAAATATCCTTAAGGGTATTTGCAACATTAATAATCGGTTTAACAACCCTATTGGTAACAAAGAATGAAATGATGGAAACTACAATGAGTACAAAAACCGCAAAAACAATTGCGAAAATAATCATTTCTTTAACAGGTCTATTTATCTCGTTCATAGGGATTCCCAATAAAAGGCTCCAGGGAGCATCCATATCCTGAATAAAGATAGGTTCATAAATCAAATGCAAATCAGTTTCGCGTATCGCTGAATAGCGCGTAACAACAACCGATCTTCCGTTATCTCCGCCGTTTCTAATCGACTGGACAACTCGCCCGTGCTGGTCTCCCAAAAGTTCCATTTCTCCTTTATTGGTATTAATGTTATCCATAATTCTTGTTTTGTCATAATGCGCTATAATTACACCATCATTTGTATATACACCCGCAACACCTTTACCGTCAAAAACTTCTATAACGATTTCATTAACTATTTCCTGCATACTGCTGGCATAGTTTATTCCTATAAGACCCACGGGTATTCCAGCCGAATTCTTTACAGGGTACATCACTGTAAAAATGGGAATGTTTCCGAAACCATAAACATAATTCCTTACAGGAGGAGAGATCGCTGGTTTACCGTTCATTTCCGCTAAAAACCCTTGGATGCGATCATAACCTTCAGCTCCTTCAGCGGCAAGTTCAATTTCCCCCGTTCTATTCCGGGTGTAAAAAGTTTGATATAAACCAAGTCCGCTATCATAACTGTCAATTGTATCCGGAAGCCAGGCTGTCCAAATGCCTATAACAAACTCATTTTGCTGGATTGTACTTCTAAGGAATTCGTTATAAATATCTCTGCGCGTATTTTCTTGTGTGTTTTCAAAATCGCTTAGTATCTGCGAAAGTACTTTCGCGTAACCGGTAATTGTTTCTATACGCCTTTGAATTTCGATAGAATTTGCCCTTGCCATTTCTTCGGCATATTCAAACGTCGTACTTGTCTGTAAATTGCTTGCCCTTGTAAGCATAAAAACTGACAAAACAGCAATAACCGTCAAAATCATTACAAAAATGATTGATGTTAATTTAATTTTTAAACTCATGGTATTCCTCCTAAATTATAAAAAAACTACAAATTTAATATAAAAAAATAATAAGGAGGCGACCATAAAAAAAAGCCCCCAAACACCAAATTTATTGGCGCTGGAGGGCTTTCAACTTAAATTAAGAAAATTAGAAAGGTCTTTCAGACAAGTACTTAAGCTCTTTCCACTTGCGTTCTGCTTGTGCTTTTGCCCTAACAAGCAGCATATCGGCGCGAGCCTGATCTGCGGCTTTTAAACTCTTGAAGCGGACTTCTTTGTACATGAAGTCTTCAAGGCTTGTTGTCGGATCTTTTGAGTCAAGCTGGAAGGGGTTTTTGCCCTGGTCTTTAAGGCGCGGGTCGTAGCGGTACAGCGGCCAAAGTCCGCTTGTTACTACTGCTTTACCCTGTTCAAGACCCTTACTCATGTCGATGCCGTGAGCGATACAGTGCGAGTAAGCGATGATGAGCGACGGACCGTCGTAGGATTCCGCTTCACGGAAAGCTTTGATAGTCTGTGCCATATTCGCGCCTAATGAAATCTGCGCTACATATACATAACCGTAGCTCATTGCAATTGCGCCAAGGTCTTTTTTGATAACGTCTTTTCCGCCGTAGGCAAATTTTGCAATCGCGCCGACAGGGGTGGATTTTGACATCTGTCCGCCTGTGTTGGAGTAAACTTCTGTATCCATACAAAGCAGGTTAACGTTTTTACCCGAAGCGATTACATGGTCTAATCCGCCGAAGCCAATGTCATAAGCCCAGCCATCGCCGCCGAATCCCCAAATTGAACGTTTAATAAAATGGTCGGCAAGTGAAAGCAGTAATTTTGCTGTTGGTTTGGAATCTTTTGCCAAAGCGGCTTTAAGTTCGTCAACATTTTTGCGCTGTTCATCGATTGCAGCGTCATTTTCTTGTTTGTTTGCAAGCAATTTGTCGATTATCGATGCTGCGATGCCTTCGCTTTTCGCTTTAACTCCCATTTCACGGGCATGTTCTGCAAGTTTGTCGGCTGTGAGTCTGAAGCCCATCGCAAATTCTGCTGTGTCTTCGAACAAGCTGTTTGACCATACAGGTCCTCTGCCTTGTGCGTTCTGACAATAAGGTGTGGTTGGCAGGTTTCCGCCGTAAATCGACGAACAACCTGTTGCGTTACCGATAAGCGCTCTGTCGCCGAAAAGCTGTGACATTAATTTGATATATGGTGTTTCACCGCATCCGCCGCAAGCGCCGGAGAATTCAAACAATGGTCGTTTGTAAGCTAATGCTTTTGGATTGCTAAGTTCGCCATCCGCTGGAGTTTCGGGTAAGCTCAGGAAGTAATCCCAAACAGCAACTTGTTCTGCGTGGAATGTTGGATCGTCAGCGTATGATTTATAAACGAGAGCATCTGATGCTTCTTTTCCATCGGTTTTGCACATCGGACAAGCGCTGAAACAAACACCGCATTCGTAGCAGTCTTCGTAGGCGATTGCCAAAGTAGCTTTTTGTCCGTCGATTGCTTTGGGTCTAACATCGGCAGTAAGGAAGCCTTTAGGCGCTTTTGCAACCTGATCGTTTGTAAGGTTTTTCATACGCATACAAGCATGGGGACATACAACTGTACAAATACCGCACTGGGTACAGGCGGCAGGATTCCACAATGGAACACGTTCTGCAACAGAGCGTTTTTCGTACTGGCTTGTAGCTGTCGGGAAAGTTCCGTCTGCGGGGATTTTGCTTACAGGTAATGTTTCGCCGAACTGGAATGAAACGGCTCCTAATGTTTCCTGTATCCAATTTGCATCACAGCGGGAATCTTTTTGTGTTGTCGCAAACGGCTTTCTCATGTGTTTGCTGCCGTCAGCACTTGAATACTTAACTTCTTCTACAGCGCCTAACGCTGCATCTACAGTTTTATAGTTCTTCTGTACTACATCAGCGCCTTTTTTACCATAAGAGTGCTCGATATGTTCTTTCATCAATTTAACTGCTTCACCCTCTGGTAAAATGCCGGAGATTTTAAAATATGCAGC
>Ga0123356_10000561_pt1 | contig 41259 bp, 37 predicted proteins | sample TergutEmb28metaG_2_FD_92546 | JGI IMG/M metagenome (GOLD analysis project Ga0123356, IMG submission 92546) | Embiratermes neotenicus P3 segment gut microbial communities from Petit-Saut dam, French Guiana - Emb289 P3 | ecosystem: Host-associated > Arthropoda: Insects > Digestive system > Gut ...
CACGGCTGATAACATCAACTTTCCTGTAGTTCAGATGTACCGAACTAGCAACGCTAAGTCCTTATGTAGCAAGTATTTAGCGTATGGGTGCGAATTAACTATAAGTAATTATCGCAATATCACAAACCTTTGTGTGGTTCGTGGTAATAATTTGAAAAATATATCTATTTTTGCTGCTTCAGGAACCTTTCATTTTTTCCGTTAATATAGTATAATATAGTTGATTTGGGGGAATCAAAATGGCTGGAAGAGTAATACTCCTACTGCTGCTCATTATTATCTTGTCTGTGGGCGGCATTATATGGTTCGATTTTTTAAATGTTATAGATGCAAAAACAGTTCTTGCGCCTATTTATAATTATATTCCTTTTTTAGGTGATGGCAGAACCCAACCCAAAATAGCAGATGATGAAGACATAAACCTTAATGACGAAAGGCTTGCAATACGCCTGGAAGCGCTCGCTTTACAAAGCATGGAATTGGAAATCCGGCAAAGAGATATGGATAATGAACTCAATTTAATCACCCAAATGAATCAGGAACTGGAAGCCTGGGAGCAAAGATTACATGAACAGGAATTATATATCAGAATTCAAGGTGAAGATGCCGAAAATAAGGATAGGAATGTCGATCAGCTTGCCCGGTATTTGACAGGCATGCCTCCGCAAAATGCGGTAGGTATTCTTGCAAATTATGAAGACCAGATAGCTATCGATGTAATCCGGAAGACAGAGGATATTGCAAGGGCTGAAGGAGCTCAATCCATTGTAGCTTTCTGGTTCTCCCTGATGGAACCAGCCAGAGCTGCCGAATTGCAAAGAAAAATGGCAGGGCGTCCGCCCAGCTTATAACCTCAAGCTGAAAAACTGAAGTTTTTTGGCTTTCATCTTCCGGGCATTACCGTAGGTAATGAAACTTCCAAAAAGGAGGCCGGTTGGTGATAGCCATTTCCGCCTATACAGAACCAATCCCGGTTGATGCTAATATAAATGAAACACCTCATGTACATGACAATGAAGACTCACAGTCCAGTTCAGATTTTGCGCAAATACTTGCTGGTTTACTGCAGAGTTCTCAATTAGCTAATCAATCCGGCGAAGATGGTCATAATTCGTTAGCTGCAAATGACGCTCTTGATGGAGATATGCTGAATATTTCAGCTATTTCATTGGGAAGCGGTATTGATTTTGACAGCTTTGATATCGATCTTTCAGATGCGGCAATTGACAAAGAATATCAAAATATTATCAGCGCAGATCAATTAATTGCCGGTTTAATGCAGGAAAATCATGGTGAAGATTTTAACATTCTGTTAAATGAACTGGATGAGGGTACTTTAAACCGCCTTGCGCAGCTTATGTCATCATCCAAAAATGATTTATCATTAAAAGAAATTTCTGCAAAAATTGAAAAATCAGATGCTGATTCTATATCCAGCATGTTATCTGCTCTTGATTCAAAAGCAAAACTAAACAAGGATGATATTAATCTTGACCCGTCTGATAAAAACAAACGCATTGTAAAAGATAAATCATCAATAAGCGATGCTTCTTTAAAAGAAGAAAAAATAGATTCACTTTATAGAAATAAAGCGAATGACGAAAATTTTTCCTCTTTGAGCAGCCGTGAAGAAAACAAAAGCCGTCTGGATGAATTCCGAAGGTCGCGCAAGGACAGGTTATCTATTGAAGTTAGAGATCTTAGGACAGTGTCAAATATTCAAAGTACATTAGCCGAAACACAGACAAACCGTGTTTCGCCGCAAAGCGTTCAGGAAATTACTTTAAACTTACGAATCCCGGAATATGACAAAAGTATCATGCAGGCACAAACAACATGGGATACAAAAGCAAATACCAGCGCAAGCAGCGCATTGGAAAATATGCTTGCCAGGGAACTTCATAATTTTAACGGCGATATAGTCCGCCATGCTTCAATGGCGCTAAGAGACGGCGGTGCTGGAACCATCAAAATTGCCCTTCATCCCGAAACGCTTGGAAATGTAAAGATACATCTTGAATTAACCGACAACAAGATTACGGGGCGTATTGTCGTTGACAGCCAGGAGGCTTTAAATGCGTTTCGTAAGGAAATTGCCGCTTTAGAGCAGGCTTTTAAAGAGTCAGGTTTTACAGACGCAAGTTTGAACCTGTCTTTGTCTGCAGAAGAAGGCGGCGCTGATAAACAAGAGCTTGATGAAAGCGCTTTTAATCAGCGGCTGGCAGCTTCTAATTATGAAGATTCTTATGAAATGGAAGCAGTGCCGGTTATTGATGTTCTTTTTGGACAAAGATCAGGTTTAGTTAATTTACTTGCCTGATTTTTTAACAGTTTATAGGTTAGATAAAAATATATAGGAGAATATATGGATGTAAATTCGGTGATGAGTGCATCGGGATTGAGTTCAGCATCTGCTTTAAATGCACAGGAACTACTGGAAAGAGAAATATTTGCCCGCAGTTTTAACCTGGAGTTAAATCCGACAAGGCAGCCTCAGCAAAGCTTGGGTAAGGATGATTTTTTAAAGATTCTTATCACCCAGCTTTCGTATCAAGACCCGACAGCGCCGATGGATGACAAGCAATTTATTGCGCAGATGGCGCAATTTTCTACATTGGAGCAAATGACTTCGATGGCAAGTGATTTTTCTAAACTTACTTCCATGCTTATGGGTAATGAGGCTTCAACTGCATTGGGAAAAAATGTCCATATATCGTTTGGAGATATAGAGATTCAAGGCAAGGTACAGGCGATTACCAGGGGAGAAGCACCGCAGGTGCTGGTAAACGGAACTTTTTATAATTGGGACCTGGTAACAAGGGTTTTCGCAGACGAATAAGGAGAGAAACCATATGATGAGATCATTATTTGCCGGAGTATCCGGATTACAAAATCACCAGACAAGAATGGATGTTATTGGTAATAATATTGCCAATATCAATACAACAGGTTTTAAAAGAGGCCGTGTAAACTTTCAGGATATTTATTATCAGCAATTGCAGGGAGCTGCCCGTCCTACAGAAACAATCGGCGGTGTAAACCCTAAAGAAGTCGGTCTTGGAATGTCTATCGCTTCAATCGATACGCTTCATATACAGGGCAGTTTGCAGGTAACAGGAAATCAAACTGATCTTGCGATTACAGGAAACGGTTTTTTTGTTCTTGATGATGCAGGCACACAATTATTCACAAGAGCAGGCGCTTTTTCTCTTGATGCTGACGGCATTATGGTAAATCCCGCAAACGGAATGAAAGTAATGGGCTGGATGGCAACAGAAATTGGCGGACGCAGTATATTGGATGTTTCACGCCCGATAGAACAGCTTGAAATTCCAATAGGCGGCAAAGACGCTGCAGCGGCGACTACAATGGTTCAATTTGCCTGTAACCTGGATAAACGCATTCCTTTATTACCTGAAAACCCTACAGGTGATCAAATAATTGATTCTACATGGTCAACTACAATTAAAATTTATGATTCGTTCGGTGAACAGCATGATATGCAGGTTGAATTTACAAGGGTAGCTGATACTGCCAACAGCTGGAATGCTACAGTAACTGTAAATCCGCAAAGCGATGTTCCTACCAATACCTCGATTGGTTTTGGGGAAGAAGCTCCGGCAGCAGGCGGACCTCAGACTTTTATCGTTAACTTTTCAAATAACGGAACATTGCTTTCCGCAGAAGACGGAGCGGGTAACGTTTCCGGCGCTTCAGGACAGGTAACAATGAATATCGCTTTTGATGTGCCAAACGCAACACCAAACGAAGACGGCACACCTTTGAGGCAGGAATTTGTTCTTAATTTAGGTCAGGTTGGCGGACTTTCCAATTCGATTACTCAATATGCACAGCAAAGTTCATCCAAAGCTGTAGGGCAGGACGGACGTACAATGGGTTATCTTGAAAACTTTAAAATTGATTCATCAGGTGTAATTACAGGCGTATATTCCAATGGTACTACAAGAACAATCGGTCAGGTTGCTATGGCAAGTTTTCCTAACCAGGGCGGTCTTGAAAAAGTGGGAGATAACGCATTTAGAGTTTCCAATAACTCAGGTATTGCAAATATTGGACCTTCAGGAGTTGCCGGAAAAGGTAAAATAATGGCAGGTACTCTTGAAATGTCGAACGTTGATATGGCTGACCAGTTTGTTGACATGATTGTAACCCAGCGCGGTTTTCAGGCTAACTCAAAAACAATCCAAACAGCGGATCAGTTATTACAAGAACTGTTAACATTAAAACGATAGTAATGTATGATTAAAGTAACCAGATTGGACGGGACGGGATATTTCATTAATCCTCATCAGATTGAATGTATAGAGATTCGTCCTGATACAACTCTGGTTATGTTGTCTGGAAAAACCCACATCGTCCGTGAAGAAGCGGATGATGTGCTGGAAAGAATTGACAATTACCGCAGGCGATTAGGAGCAATCTGTCCGCCTGTGGTACAGGAGTGATAGTATGGATCTAGCTACAATTGTTGGTATAATCGGCGCTTTTGCCATGTTAGTTTTTACCGCTATAAATACTGCAGGCGGTATAGATGGTTTACTTCGTCTTTTGAATCTTCCTTCTTTTGCTCTTGTTATTGTTGGATCTTATTTTGCAGTTATGGTCGCCAACAAGTGGGGAACCGCTCTTGGCGCATTTTCTGTTATTAAACGCACCTTTAGTGTACCTTCATTTAATGAATCAGCAATTATTCAAAAACTGGTTGCCTTTTCCGAAAAAGCACGCCGCGAAGGTTTGCTTGCTTTGGAAGACGAACTTGAAGACCTTGAAGATGAATTTATGAAAAAAGGACTTCGCCTTGTTGTTGACGGTACTGACGCTACAATTATACGCGATCTTATGGAATTGGAATTAACCCAGATGCAGCAGCGTCACTCTGAAAATATAAATATGTTAAACTCATGGGCAGCGCTTGCTCCGGGGTTCGGAATGATGGGAACAGTTATCGGACTTGTAAACATGTTATCTAACCTTGAAGATAAAGCCTCGATTGGTCCTAACATGGCTATGGCTCTTATTACAACTCTTTACGGCTCGATTATATCCAATACAACTGTTATGCCTTGGGCAAGAAAATTACAAGGTCAGGACGGTTATGAAAGCTCTGTAAAAGAAATGATTATCGAAGGAGTCCTTTCGATTCAGGCAGGGGATAATACCCGTATTCTTGCATTAAAATTACTGGCATATTTAAATCCGGCTCTTCGCAAAACAATGGAAGCGGAACTGGTAAAAGATTAATAAGTGTTTTTGAGGTAATAAATGGCGCGTAAAAAAAGACAAGGAGCTACAGAATCATCCGGCGACTGGATGACCACATACGCCGACATGATCACACTCATGCTTTGCTTCTTTGTTATTTTATTTAATCCCGATGATATTACCCAGGCACAGTTAGAAGCAATTTCAGAATCAATGAGGCAGGGCGGCATTGGCAATATGCCCGGCGGTTTTACAGTTTATTCCGGCATTTCTGCCGATTTAGGCAATACAATTATGTCGCTTCCTTCGATGGAACCGGGCAGACGAATGGGTACTGCCATGCGAAAAGCAACTTCTGTTTTTTCTCCGGAAATAAATTCTACAAAAGTAAAGGTGCTTCCAACAGAACGAGGGCTTGTCATTACCCTTGCAGGGGATGCTTTTTTTTATCCTGCAAGTGCCCGAATCAATATAGAAGAAACGAGAAATATCTTTTTGCGGCTTGGAACGTATCTTAATGATCCTGACTTGGCAGGCAGGAAATTCAGAATAGAAGGACACACTGACGGAGAAGATGTCGATCCTGCCGGTCCCTGGGAAGATAACTGGCATCTTTCTGTAGAACGTTCAAGAGCGGTTTTGCGTTATTTAACTGCTTTTGGAATCAACGAAAATAATTTTCAGATTGCAGGTTTTGCCGCAACAGTACCGGTTTCCACTAACGATACCCCCGAAGGCAGAGCAAATAACCGCCGTGTAGATATTGTAATCCTTGATGATGGACATTTGTAACATATAATTACATATATGTGTTATTATTCTTCATAAGGGGTGATTTATGAAAAAGGTTTTATGTCTTTTAATTGCTTTATTATTTATTACCGGTGGTGTTTTTGCTCAATATACTCAGGAATTACGTATTGGTTCAACAATTTCAAGTCGTTTAAATGCCGGAGAGCAGATTATATATATTGTAAGGACAACAAGAGCAGGTACTTTAACTGTTGAAACTCACGGTGATATTGATACTGTTATGGAAGTTTATGAGAATGAAAATTATATAACATACGATGACGATGGCGGCGAAGGTTTTAATGCAAAAGTAGTATTTGATGTTCTGCCAAACAAAATATATCATTTTTACATCTCAGGTTATGATTCCAATGTAAACGGTCAGTTTAGAATTTCCGCAAGTCAGCAGAACTTTCCAAATCCCGCAGAGCTGCGTATCGGCTCATCTGTAAATGTAAACATGTCAGGCGGACAGGAGTTTTGGTACAGGGTTAGATCTGCAAACAGCGGATTTATTAATGTCAAAACAACAGGTGATATTGATACATATTTGTTAGTGTATGATGATTCATATAATTACATAACCGAAAATGATGACGGCGGCGAAGATTTAAATGCGCTTGTAGAAATATTTGCAGAAGCCAATAAAACTTATCTTATCAGGTTAAGGGGTTATAGCGAAGAAGTAAGCGGACGTACCAGTATTTCTGCGGCTTTTGAAGCTATTCCGCCGGATCCGGGAAATATAAGCCGTGACAGGGCAATTCCTGTAATTCCCGGAGAAGTACTAAGTATATTTTTCCGTTCAGACTCAGAATCCAGATGGTATGTTTATGAAGTAACCCGAACCGGAACAACTCATACAATTCAAACCAGGGGAGATATTGATACTGTAATGTATCTTTATGACAGAAATGGAAATCTTATAACCGAAGACGATGATTCAGGAGATAGTTTAAATGCAAGAATTATTCAAAGACTTAACGCAGGAACATACTACATCGAAATTAAAGAATATTGGGGTACACTGGGTCGTTGTAATCTTCATATTGAATTCAGGCAAAATTAAACAGCAATGTTAAACAAAGCCCCGGTAACAGGCGCGGCAGGGGTATAAACGCTTACATTTTGCGCAGCTCTTAACTGTTTTTGATATTGCTCGATTAAAGCATTAATTCTGTTTTCGTCAGTACCTTCCAAATTGCCAAAATCCGCTGCGCTTTGATTTTTTACTTTTGAAAGCTGTTCAATTAATGTATCGAGTATTTTTAATTTTGATATATTTACGCCCTGTGTTCCTTCAGGAGCCGGCGTTCCGGAAACATGTTTAAAGTGCGAGTAGATAACAAGACCGGGAGCCACAGGCAAAGACGCTCTTCCGCTGCTGGAAGCGTTTATTGCATAACCAATGCTTGGGAAAGCCTGATGTGGTATTGTTCCGATATTCATAACTTACTCCTGTTACAAATATCGGCAGAAAATCGGTAGAAATTTAGCGGTTCAGACGCATCCAGTCTGTTAACCGTCTTTCCAATGGAACAATTTCGTTTGTATTTCCGCTGCGGGCACGGTCGTTAAGATAGGGAAGGATAACACGTTCTTTTATGGCAACCCAGTTATGAGGCAGTATATTCGGCTGTATAAGGTTTTCGGACGGAGGCATTCGTCCCAAAAGCTCTGGATAAAATAACGGATAGATCTGCTCTGTTACAGTATTAATTGCCGAAAAACCTCCGCAAATGCCGAATATATTTTCGTTAATTCTGTTAACTCTGGAATATTCCAATAAAAGACGCTGATTTTCTGCTTTAAAAAACCATATAATAAATTCTGCCGCCGCTTTTTGTGATTTTGCCCATTTTGGAATACCTATATATACAGTATCTTCGGTAATTGGAATTCTGTTGTCTTCCATGATCCATCGGAAATCCAGTATATTTTTACTGTCATCATTTAATATAAATAAATCCATGCTTTCCATGTAAGAAAAAAGGATGCGTCCGGATTTTATTAACCTTTCCGGCGGTTCAAAAAAATACTTGAAAGTAAAATCTTCTTCTGCCTGATGGCTTGTATTTATTTCATTTGTCCAGTTATTTATGGAAGTCATTGAACGTTCTAAAGCCAAAGAATCCCATAAAAGCGGTTCTCCTTCTTTGAAGGAGACTCCGTCAAGTACTGCGGCTGTAAGTAAAAAATTGTCGTTCCATAATGGTGAAAAACCAAGATGAGTATATGCACCGCGGCTGAATGTATTAAAATTTTTACTTAATATTTTTACTTCGTCAAAACCAATCGTAAATTGATTTGTTAATAATTGTTCCTTATCCTTTGAAAAAACTAACGCCGGAATATTAAACGATACAGGCAGCAAGAATTGACTGCGATCAATTTTGCCGACAGCCAAAAGACGGGGATTAAAAGTATTTCTTGAAAGTCTGTTTGCTCCAAAAATATTATCAATAGATCTGAAATAAACTTTTGTTGATGAGTTTTTTAACCAGCTTGCCACAATTATATCAGGGCTGTTTTGCCGGTTTAATTCACTGATGGGAAACTCAATATATTTAACGCTTACTTTGTATTGATTTTGTACAGAATTAAAATATTCCCCGTAAAGTGCAAATTCGGGGCGATCTGTCCATATTTGAGCTGTTTTTACGTCATTACATGAAATTAAAATAGCAGATAATAAAAAAATACCTATATTTATATACCGCATAACCTATACCATCACGTTTATTTTTGACTGCATAAATCAGTGTATTTTGTCTTATATATGCTTGTCAATCTGCTATTTGAATGGTAGCATAAAATCGGAGGAACCATTGGATCGGATTAAAGATGCTCAGGTTATAAGGTTAATTGAACAAATTGGCGAGCATTACCGGGCAAATATATCTAACCGTTTTTTACGACCTGTTTTACTCCAGCTTCAGGTTGATAAGAATACTTGGGATCAAATAGAGGCTTTAACCGAAAAAATGGAATTATACAGATATCAAGGGTTCCATCTTGACGAATTATACAGGCAAATTGCCGCCTGTGCCCGTTTTGTCGAAGTTGCCCGTAATAATATGAGCCACGCCTTAAAAAGCAAGATAACATCACTTCCCAGCGGTCCTGACAAGATCTTGCGTGAAATGGCTGCCAGTAATTTTGTCTCAAATTTAAAGGTTTTTACCGATTTATTAAATGAACTTTATATCAGCCTTGTTGAAATGGATAAAGCAAGCGCCGGTAAAGAACAGCCGGTTTACACTCAAATTCAGGAACTTTTCAGTGTTGGCAGGTTTCTAGTTGGTCATTAACGGTATTTAAATACTGCCGGGCACTGGCTTGACTTTTTTTTGTCTTTAGTATAAAAAAGTAATACTTATTGATTATTTTTGGAGATAATAATGTACGTTCTTGTTGAATTTAAAGGAAAGCAATATAAAGCGGTTAAAGGTGAATTGCTCAAGGTAGATAAAATTAATGCTGAACCGGGGACTGCAATCAATATTGATACGGTATTGTTGGTTTCTGCTGACTCTGTTAAAGTCGGAAATCCCTATGTTTCGGGTGTTAAAGTATCTGCTACAGTGGAATCACACGGAAAAGACGGAAAAATCATTGTATTTAAGTACAAACCAAAAAAAGACTACCGTAGAAAGAGAGGACACAGACAGGAATATTCGATCATCAAGATTGCTGATATTTCTGCTTAACTGTCAAACGGTTAGGCTTGTGTATTATAAGCAGGTTTTATTAGCAGGTTTTATATTGATCGAAATAGAAGCTGTTCTGGAAAATGACAGAACATTAAAGTCCTGTAAAGCTGTAGGTCATTCTGGAGCCGGAAAAAGCGGGTCAGACATTGTATGTGCCGCTGTTACAGTGCTTTTAAGGACTGCTTTTAACACCCTTTCAAACAGGAAGGGTATAATAGTGCAAGGCGAAGCCCCTGAAAAAGGGCAGCTTTGGCTGGAAGTTGAATGTGAAACGGAAGGGAAAGAGTACCTTTTTGCTGTAGGAGAGTTTCTTATAAACGGGCTTTCCTCTGTTGCAAAGGAATTTCCCAATAATTGTAAATTGACAATTAAGGAGATTTGATATGGCACGCAAACGCGGCGGAAGCGGCGCAAAAAACGGTAGAGACGCAAACCCAAATTATCTGGGTATAAAATCATCTGACGGCGCTTTAGTAAAAGCAGGAACAATTATAGCCCGCCAGCGCGGAACCAGAATACATCCCGGTAATAATGTTGGCTGCGGCGGCGATTACACCCTTTTTGCTCTTGCGGACGGTAAAGTAAATTTCCACCAAAGACGCGGCCGCAAACTCGCCTCGATTATTCAAGAAACAGCGAATTAATTAATTTATTTCGCAAAAACCATGGAAAGATTTGCGGATGAAGCTGCAATCGAAGTTACCTCAGGAAGCGGCGGTAATGGAAAAGTAGCTTTTCGCCGTGAGAAATATGTCCCAAGAGGCGGTCCTTCAGGCGGAGACGGCGGAAGGGGGGGGGACGTTGTTTTTACAATTAAACGAAATCTACGGACTTTAGCGCATCTTCGGTATAAAAGAAAATTTAAAGCGGAAAACGGTCAGGACGGAGGAAATTCGGGTTGTTACGGTCATAACGGAGCTGATGTAATAATTGCGCTGCCGCCGGGTTCATTAATTAAAGATGCTAAAACAAATAAAACCATACATGATTTTTCCCATAACGAAGATGATTTTATATTCTTAAAAGGCGGAAACGGCGGATGGGGGAATATTCATTTTAAGTCCTCTGTAAACCAGGCTCCGAATAAAGCGCTGCCGGGAAAACCCGGTGTTACAGTTGCTTTAAAAATAGAACTTCAAATAATGGCGGATATAGGTCTTGTTGGTTTTCCTAATGCAGGGAAATCCAGTTTGCTTGATAAATTTACAAACGCACGCCCTAAAATAGCCGCCTATCCATTTACAACAAAAATTCCTAACCTGGGTGTATTAACAGTAGGAGATAAGGATATTATAATCGCCGATATTCCCGGTTTAATTGAAGGAGCGTCAAAAGGAGCCGGGCTTGGCATTCGTTTTTTAAAACATATTTCACGAACAGAAGTTTTGGCTTTTTTAATTGATTTATCTGATGATAATTACCTTGACGCTTTCGATATTTTATTAAAAGAACTCGGTACTTTTTCCGGCGAATATCCTGACATCCCCGATTTAACCCAAAAAAAACGGATTATTGTTGGTACAAAAACCGACTTATTAGAATCAAATGACTTGGAATCAACAGATCGATTAAATGAATTGATAAAAAAATATCCATCGGAAAAAGTTTTAGGTATTTCTGTTTTTTCAGGGGATGGCATAAAAGAACTTTCTCATGCTTTTGCCAGGTTAACAGATGAAACTGATACCGGAGAGCTTCAGTGAAAATTGGTATTTTAGGCGGCAGCTTTAATCCTGTTCACAACGGGCATCTTTTTCTGGCAGAAAAAGTTTTTTCTGCATTAAAACTTGACAGGATTATTTTTGTCCCTGTTTATCAATCTCCTTTTAAATTAAACAATTTTTCTTTGGAAAATAAAATGCCGTCTGCAAATGACAGGCTTGATATGCTTGGTGCTTCTTTAACAGGGGATGACAGATTTACAATCGATAATTGCGAAATAAAACGCGAAGGTGTTTCGTATACAATCAATACACTTGAAGATATTATTACCCGTTATAATCCTTCGGGTAAACCTGTACTTATTATCGGAGACGACCTTGCTGCGGATTTTTTAAAATGGCATGAAAGCGTTAAAATACTGCAATTAGCGGATATTGCCGTAGCGCGCAGAAAAGATTCTGCTATTGAAAAATATTCGTTTCCTTGCATTCTTGTTGAAAACGAAGTGATGGAAGTTTCGTCACGTGAAATAAGGCAAAAAATTGAAGAAGATAACAACTGGTTATCATTGGTTCCTTTAGGAGTAAGGCAGATAATCGAAGAAAGGCAGCTTTACGGTTTTAAAAAAACACAGCAAAAAAAGACAGCAAAACCGGATGATATACAGGATTATTTTACCCCGATTAATACGATTACACAGGCGGTTATTCATCGAATAGAGGCAGCCGTCCGGAAAAATCTGAATACGGAGCGTTTTTTACATTCCAGGAGTACTGCCGTTTTAGCCGCTGATATGTGCCGTAAATACGGTTTTGACCCTCTTTGCGGTTATCTTGCAGGGATTGCTCATGATTTTGCCAAACAAATTGACTGTAAACAGCTGTATAAAATAGTAAAATCAAATAAGCGGTATACAATTTCCGCTCTTGAAAAAAGCAAATTAAATCTTCTTCACGGAAAAGCCGCTGCGGTATTGCTGAAAGAGCGTTTCTGTATTCATAATGAAGATGTGCTTGAGGCTTTGGCGTTTCATACATCAGGAAGCGCTGATATGGGAACTTTGGCAAAGATAATTTATATTGCCGATAAAATTGAATGTACAAGGAATATCGATCCTGCTTTCAGGAAGATGCTCAATGATGATGCAGATATTCCGCTGGATTTAATTCTTTTTGCAATAATTGAAAAAACTATTGTAAAATTAAAGGCAAAAGAACTGGATTTGTCCAAAGATACTTTATTACTTTTGGAAAAGATAAAGGAAAAGTAAAAGTGAAATTGAAAATATTTAAAGGTGATGCTTCGGTATTATTACTCGCTTTAATTATCATTTTAATTACATTAGGAATTATTTTTTCCATATTTACATTCCGCAGCTGTCCTGTGGAAGACGCTGTTGCGGAAAACCGCCTTATAACTGTTTTGTTTGTAATTGAAGATGATAAAATGCCGCTTAGCACTTATGTATTAATGTATTATCCCGGTACAAAACGAACGGCTATTTTTGATATACCCGGGGATTTGGGTTTGTTAATATCCAGAATAAACCGTGTTGATCGAATTGACAGAATGTATGATCCGCTGCGAATTAATAATTATGAAAGTGAAATAGAAAAACTTTTAGGTATAGATATTAATTTTTCAATAATAATTACCAAGGAAGGTCTTGTTTCCATAGTTGATATGCTTGAAGGAGTGGAAATATTTATACCTTCACGTGTTTTCCATTGGGATGAAGATGATATTATTTTATTTCCTTCCGGCATGACTATTTTGGACGGTGACAAGGCAGGTCTTTACGCTACATACAGTCTGCCTCATGAAGATACCGAGATGGAAATATTCCGCAGGCAGCGTTTTTTTCTCAGTTATTTAAACCGTCAAATACAGATGAATGAATATTTTAAAAACCGTTCAGCCGCTAAAACGTATAATTCTTTTTTCAGATCAAACATGAACCAGCATACTTTAATGTGTCTTTTTAATGAATTTGTAAATATTGATATTGATCGCACCAGTATTCAATCTGTCGGCGGCACTTTGCGTGAAGTATCGGGGCAAATGTTAATTATTCCCCATTGGGACGGAACATTAATTAGAGAGATCGTTCTTCAGACATCGGGAACACTTACCCGTGATGTTGAAGGTCACATGATTGACAGGCTTCTTACCATAGAGGTATTAAACGGGACATCAATTAACGGGCTGGCAGGAAGAACAGCGGAAATGCTTAGAAGTTTTGGCTACGATGTAATTGCTATTAGCAATGCCGACAGAAACAACTACGACAGCACTGTTATCGTTCATCGTTCGGGAAGCGATGATCTTGTAAAGGCTTTTGCCGATGTCATCCGTTGTACAAATATTATCCGGGAAGTAAATCCTTTAGACGACCTAACCGATGATTTTATGTTTCACAATGCTGAATACAAAGCGGATATAACATTACTGCTTGGAAGGAATTTTAATGGAAGATTTGTCGTTGGAAACTAAAAACAGCACTGACAGTGATAATGCAAAAAAACTCGCTGTTCTTTTACAGGAACATAATGGTCAGGATATTTCTGTTCTGGATTTAAGGGGTTTAAATAACTGGACTGATTTTTTTATTATAGCGACTGTAACAAGTAAAACACACATGGACGGTCTTGAACGGCATGTTAAAGAATTCTGCCATGTAAGTGAAATAGATGTTTTGGGCTGCTCTCAAACCAAAAGTTTGCGAACCAGAGGATTGCAGAAAAACACCGAAGATGAATGGCGTTTGATCGATCTGGGATCAATTATCATTCATTTAATGATTTCCGGCACTCGTGAATTTTACGATTTGGACAGGCTCTGGGCACGATGATGACTTAACGCAGAGCAGCTAAAGCCGCTCATGCGTTAATTGCTTCAGATGATTTCAGTCTTCATCGTCCCAGTCATCGTCATCTTCTTCGTAGTCGTCGTCATCTTCTTCGTAATCATCGTCATCTTCATAATCGTCATCTTCTTCGTCTTCGTCCTCATCATCCAAATCATCTTCATCTTCATAATCATCTTCTTCGTCTTCATAATCGTCTTCTTCGATGTCATCGTCATCGCTGAAGAAGAAGACCGGCAGGCTGTCGTCCGCATCATACCCTGTGTCATAACTGTTTACAGGCATTAGCGTCAGCTCTTCGTTTTCACCAGAAACTTCGTTTTGCAAACCTTCGATCCGAAGGTTTTTTGAAAGTTCCATAGCTCCGTTCAGAACCATAATGTTCTCCCTTGAAATTGGTATTTTTTTTGAATCTAAACTGAGTAGAGAAGTTAAATAACCTCTCATTAGAAACATAAGGGAGGATAGATTATTTTGTCAACAGGTTTTTATCAAAAATAGAAAAAAAGTATTTATTTATGGTATCCTTATTTTATGCCAGAATTACCCGGAAAATTATCGATTTTTTCACCTGCGAAAGTAAATCTCCATTTAAAGGTTAAAAATAAGAGATCGGACGGTTTTCATGACCTGGAAAGTGTCTTTTTAGCGGTAAATTTCGGCGATAACCTGGATTTTCAGCCAATTGATACAAAAAATGCAATTGAAATCAAATGCTCCTCTGGCGAAAGCGCAAAAACGCAAAGTTTTAATAAGTTAAATATAGAAAATAATATTATTTATAAGGCTGTTTCTTTTTTTCGGGAAAAAACTAACTTTTCGCAAGGATTAAAAATAAAGCTGGAAAAATATATCCCTGTCGGCGGGGGGTTAGGCGGCGGCTCCTCCAATGCGGCAGTGACCCTCCTTACTCTTAATAAAATGGCAGGATATCCCCTGAACCGGGAAGCGCTATTAGAGGCTGCAGCAACCCTTGGAAGTGATGTACCGTTTTTTATATATGAAACCCCAGCCGCCTTTGTAACAGGGCGAGGTGAAATCATCGAACCTATTGAAGCGCCTGATTTACACATAGTGCTTGTAAACCCGGGTTTCTCAAGCAGCACCGCCACCGCTTTTAAATTACTGGATGAATATCGTTCAGGAAGATTTCACACGGAGGCACAAAGGCACGGAGCTATAATCTCTAATCTATTCTCTGTGTCCTCTGTGTCTCCGTGTCTCCGTGTGATGGACTTCTGTAATGATTTTTTAAAGGTATTTCCTGAAAAAGAAAAATCCATCTACAATAACATCATCTCCCAATTAATCGAAAATGGCGCACAGTACGCAAACCTTTCCGGAGCAGGTTCTACTTGTTTTGGCGTTTTTGAAAATAAACAGCAGGCACAAAAAGCAGCTGATTTTATGCAAAATAAATGGGGTTTTGTGCAGTTATGCCGGAAAATAGATTTGGTATAATAATCTCACAAAGAGAGTAATTGACTATTTAAAATCATTAAAAAAACTTGCCATATGAAAAAAAATCACAAAGAAAAGCAACTTTTTTACTTGCTTAAGTGACAAATCAATATTACAATGTAAATAAAGTCGGGCTTAACATAATTACCCTAACGGGTTTTGTTAAGTTTATTAATTAGGACCTCAAAAGGAGAGGAGCTATGGAAATTACTGATATTAGGGTCCGTAAGGTAACTGGCGGCGGCAAGCCGAAGGCCTATGTAACGGTGACTTTTGACGATTGCTTTGTTGTTCACAATATAAAGATCATTGAGGGTAAAACCGGAGTGTTTATCGCAATGCCCAGCCGAAAGACCCGAGCCGGTGAATATAAGGATGTTGCTCATCCAATTCACCCAGAATTTAGAGCGGAGCTGCAAAAACGTATTCTGGATAAATATGAATCCGGAGATGCAACCGAAGCTACAGCGGATGATCAAGATTAGTCAGAAAGCGACAGGTTAATATTCTCAGTTTTACTTATGTTCGATTTTTGTCCTCTTTAATTTATAATATCACTTGATTAATTCTTCGTATTTGTGATATTCTCATAAATGACAATGGGACGTCGGCAAGCGGTAAGCCCCCGGGTTTTGGTTCCGGTATTCACAGGTTCGAATCCTGTCGTCCCAGTAAGGGATAACTTTATCGAACCTGATTTTACATTAATTCATGGGTTTTATTAAATGTTATCCCGTTAATTTACTATTGAGGTATATATGAGCAAGGTAGTGTTACAAGCGAAAAATCGTCAGAAATTCGGTTCAGCCGAATCCCGCAGACTTAGAAAAAGCGGCAGGATTCCCGCTGTAATTTATGGAAGAATGGGAAAGTCTCTTTCCATCGATTTGGATTCGGTTGATTTTATGAAAGGTACAAAAGGAATTTCCGAAAGTACCATTGTTAAAGTTGATGTTGAAGGTAAATCCTTCGATGCTTTCGTAAAAGGCACTCAGCGGAATATAATCGACGGAAATATCCTTCATATCGATTTTTATGAAGTTGAAAGCGGCGTAACCCTTAGAGCCAAAGTTTCTCTTATTTTACAGGGAAATCCTATTGGTGTGCGTGAAGGCGGTATGCTTGAAACTCCGGTACATGAAATTGAAATTGAATGTCTGCCAAAAGATCTCCCGGAAAGAATTGAAATCGATATTTCCGGTTTAAAAGCCAATCATTCCTTTTATGTCAGGGATATTAAACTTGGTGAAGGTGTCAAACTCCTTTCCAATCCTGATCAGGTTATAGCTCTTGTAAGGTTTGCAAAAGCTGAAGTTGCAGCTCCTGCTGCCGCTGATGCAGCTGCCGCAACTCCTGCTCCTGCCGCCGCTGCTGCTGCAGCTCCTGCAGCAGATAAAAAAGCCGCCCCTGAAAAGAAATAACTGATTAAAACTAAAAAGTTTGAAAATAGTGTTTTATACGCTTTGAAAGACTGCCCGCAAGAGGCAGTCTTTCTTGTTGCCGTCAGCGGCGGCGCGGATTCAATGGCTTTACTTATTTCTCTTTTTGCCATTAAGCCTCTTAATCCCGTTTTTTGTATCCATGTCGAACATGGTTTGCGCCCTGCCGATGAAAGCTGCACTGATGCCGAGTTTGTCAGAACATTCTGTAATAGTAATGGAATAAAATGCCATGTTGAACATATTCCGCCGGGTAAAATCGAAAAGCTCTCGCGGCGTAAAGGTATCGGTATCGAGGCTGCCGCACGTTTTTACAGACACAAGGCTTTTAAAAAAGAAGCCGCGCGATTGGGAGAAAACACCCTCATTTTAACGGCTCATACTAAAGACGATATATTGGAAAATACATTGATGCGAATTTTGCGCGGCACTGGTCCTGCAGGACTTGCCTCGATGCCTGTTAAACGCGGAAGGCTTTTAAGACCATTGCTTTCGTTTAACCGATCCGAAATAGAAAATTACCTAAAAGAAAAAGATATAATCTGGCGTGAAGATTCAACAAATACCGATGTCAAATTTTTACGAAATAAAGTGCGAAACCTGTTAATTCCGCTATTAAATGAATCGTTTCCTTCCTGGAAAAAAGGTCTTATTTCTATGGCGCAAACCCAATCGCTTGCAGCAGAATTTATCGCAACTGAAGCAGAGCATCGTATTCATTGGGAATCACACGGAGGCACGAAGGCACGGAGATCACAGAGGAAGGAAAAGGATAATTATTTATCTGCGGATGTATGTAATTTTTTCGCACAACCATTAATTATTCGTGAAGAAGCTGTCTTCCAGGGAATTAACACATTATCTTCCCTCTGTGCTTTATCAAAATCCATTAAACGCTCTGTTGTAAGGAAGTTCTGCGAAGGTAAGATAAAAGCAGCCGATTTAGGTTCAGTCTCTGTTAAACTGGAAAATGGCAAAATTATGCTGTTCGCGGCACAAAAAGAGTATTTTGAATGCGGTATCTCACGATTGATTAGTAAGCAGGGTTGTTGATTATAGAGCAAAGATTAGTTAATGTATAAGTATGTTTAATCCTAATGACAATACACCGGAACGGGGAGCTGCCCAGCCCAAAAAACCAAGCGGTTTTACTTTTGTTGTATTGCTGGCTTTAACGATTCTTTTAATCGCATATATTTTCAGGTTTGATAACGTCAAGGTATTAAGCATTAATTATTCAGATTTTTTACTATTTTTGGAACAGAACCGTATTGATTCCGTTACGATTTACGATAACGATACTATTGAAATTTTACTAAAAAGTCCGACAGAAAGCGGCATTTTACAATGCAGGACACACCTGCCATTTTCACCGGATTTGTCTTTTGTATCTGGATTGGAAGATAAAGGAATTAAGATTACAGGTTCTCCCGCCAAGGTAAACCCGTTTAGTATTTTTATGAACATGCTTCCGTGGATATTTGTATTTGCAATAATGTTTATTATGTTCAGAAATATGCAAGGCGCTGGGATGAGAAACTTTCATTTTGGTAAAAGCAAAGCCAAACGATATAGCGACGAAGGGAAAAAGGTAAGTTTTTCTGATGTTGCGGGGCAAAAAGATGCAAAATTTGAACTTGAAGAAGTCGTCGAATTCTTAAAAAACCCGCAGAAGTTCACCAAGATGGGAGCCAGAATCCCCAAGGGTGTACTTCTTGTTGGAATGCCGGGAACCGGAAAAACATTGATGGCTCGTTCTGTTGCAGGTGAAGCAGGTGTAGCTTTCTTTCATATGTCGGGCTCTGATTTTGTTGAAATGTTTGTCGGTGTCGGAGCAAGCCGTGTAAGAGACCTTTTTGATCAGGGGCGAAAAAGCGCTCCTTGTATAATTTTTATAGATGAATTGGACGCTGTAGGGCGCACAAGAGGTGCAGGTTACGGCGGCGGACATGATGAACGCGAACAGACATTAAACCAGCTGTTAGTTGAAATGGACGGCTTTGATTCAAAAGACGGCGTAATAATATTAGCCGCTACAAACCGCCCCGATGTTTTAGACCCGGCTCTTTTGCGTCCGGGGCGCTTTGACCGCCAGGTAATTATCGCAATGCCCGATATAAAAGAACGTCAGGCAATACTGGAAATCCATGCTGCAAAAATTCCTTTGGATGAAGGTGTCGATCTTTGCCGAGTTGCAAGAATGTCTCCCGGGATGAGCGGCGCTGATATAGCAAATCTTGTAAACGAAGCTGCATTGTTTGCCGCGCGAAAAGATCGCAGCGAAGTTTTAATGACCGACTTTGAAGAAGCAAGAGACAAGGTGCTTATGGGTGTTGCAAGAAAAACACTTGTTGTATCCGATAAAGAAAGACGAATGACCGCCGTTCACGAAGCAGGTCATGCACTTTTACATTATTATTTAAAAAATGCAGACCCATTGCATAAAGTTACGATTATTCCGCACGGAAGAGCATTAGGCATGGCAATGTCGCTTCCCAAAGAAGACCGTTACAGCCGTTCAAAAGGCTGGCTGGAAGATTTTATAACAATCCTTTACGGCGGCTGGATAGCGGAAAAACTTTTTTACGATGAAACAACCACAGGAACAAAAAACGACATCAAACAGGCTACAGAACTTGCGCGTAACATGGTTTGTGAATGGGGTATGGCAGAAGAGCTGGGACCTGTCGCTTATGGGCAGGAAGATGAACCTATTTTCCTTGGAAAAGAAATTGCGCGTCACAAGGATTATTCCGAAGATACAGCTAAACGCATAGACAAAGCAATAAAGGAAATTCTTGACAACGCAAGAGATAATGCTGCAAAGATCCTTGAAAGTCACAAAGACAATCTTGAAAAACTTGCCGATGCGCTTATTGAACGTGAAACTCTAATCGACGAAGAAGTCCGCCAAATCATCGGTCTTCCTATCAAGGAGGAATTAATATAAGCATGAAAACGCTGCTTTATAATAATAAGAATTCTAACCACGGAGTTTCACGGAGGTATTGGTATGAAAATCTTATTTTCCTCCGTGTTGCTCCGTGTACTCTGTGGTTTTTCTTCTTCTTTGTTATTATAGGTTTAAGTGCGCAGGTAAGGGATGATTCTGCTGCGGCGCAGCAATATGTTCAATGGGTACAACAGGCGATTAACGAAGAGCGATGGGATGATGCAAGCGCCGCGCTTAAACGCGCAAGCGATTTTGAAAATGTTTCTTCTGATATTTCATATCTTAATGCATTTGTTATTGATTATTACGGAATGGATCGGAATATTGTAGTTCAGAATCTGACTAAAGCAATCGATACAAACAGATGGGTAGTATATAACGAAAATATTGCATTACTTTTCAAAGCCGAACAATATATCGCTCTTAGACATTATGTTTATGCTTTAAGTACTCTTGACCGCCTGGATGAAAGAACAGAAGCGGCAGGCAGTTTGCATATAAGAACAGAATCTGCAATGCTGCGTCTTTTGGCATTACGCGGAATGGCTTTGAATATTGAACCAAATTACGATCAGGCTTTTTATTTGGCGCAGTTTAGAAGCTATGTAATGTTAAACATGGACAGGTTTCCGCGAGACCCTCGTCCTTTGCGTATTTTCTTTGAGTATGCGCGTAACAGAAAACCTGATCAACCGGAACTGCATGTTAGCGATATTAATTTACTGGATCTGGCTTTAAGGCGGCTTCCGTTTCTTTTGGAAACAGATCCCGAGCTCGCTTGGTTAGCCGCTCCTTTTATAAGAGATTTAGATACAGCCAAGCGTATTATAATGTCTTATCGTTCCGGCGGAATACCGCATATTCAAAACAGGGATTTTATGCCTCATCCTGCTTCTATCTCGATTGCATTAAATTTTGGGCTTATAGATGATATACAGGCGGCACAGGAATTATTTTCCGGAAACCGCGGGTTTAATTATCCTTTACCCGCACATATAAAACCTGCAGGAAACCCTGTTTTAAATAAAGATATAATAACTGATGTGTATAAACTGCTTCGCAGTGAAGAAGGACGTGAATATTTTACAGAAAGACTTCATTCTTTTACAGGTATTATTTACACGGATGATGATAATGACGGGTATATTGACAGCTGTACATATTATATTTCCGGCGTAATTCAAGAGTATGTAATGGACAGAACCCAGGATAATGTTTTTGATTTTCAAATTACTATGTATAATGGTGTTCCCGATAGAGCAATAAATCGTATTACAGGGTTGGATGTATATGCTTATGTAATTTGGGAACGTTATCCTTCTGTAAAAACAGTAGCAGTAGATAAACCTTTATATGAATATTTTACGTTTGGTCCTGCAGATTTTCAATATTCGCCTGTTAATTTTATCGAACTAGGAGGAAGTAACACAGCTTCAGGTTTGTTATTTCCTGTTGTGGAGTATCAGTATATTTCTTTAACCCGCCGCACTCTTATGACATTTTGTTCAAGTCTTACCCGTCCCAGTACAGAGTTTGACAGAGCGGAAGAAACAATTTACATGAACCGCGGGATAATTATGCAGGTTGTTGAAACATTAAACGAAAATGGACAGCAGGTTTCTGTAACAGAATTTGACAGGGGTTTACCTGTAATTCAATATATCGATTTGGATTTAGACGGCAGGATGGAAACAATACGCCGTTTTAGGGCTCCTCCGCCGGGTTATGAATGGGCGGATCTGCTGGATTACCGCAGATTAGTTGCTTCTTCAGAAAGCGACTGGTCGGGAGACGGGCAGTTTAAAACAATGGAAGTGTATCAATTAGACGGTTCGGTTGTTTATTATTTTGATATGGACGGCAGCGGAGAGTGGACACATTCAGAAACCGGAAGAAGAAGCGAATGAAAACAATTTTTACCACGAACCATCACGAACCATCACGAAAAATAGGAAGAGTTCGAACTAAACTTTCGTGTTTTTCGTGTGGTTTGTGGTTAATTATATTTATTTTTGTTTTATCGGTAATTATAATCTCCTGCAAGACAACTACTAGTAATAAAATTGAACAGCAAAATACCCGAACAACAAGTTCAATAAGACTAAGTGATATAGAAAGTCAAATAAAAGAAAATCCTGTAACTGCATTAAGTCTTGTTTATATTTATAAAGAAGTTTACTCCGTAACAAATGATTATGAAAAAGATGACTGGCGGCTTTTGGCTTTATATGAAAAACAGGCGGCAGAAAATCTTCTTGCGATGCAGGAAAAAGCAATTGAAGAAGAAAGATGGGATGATGTTATTTCTCTTGGAAGATCAATTTCCAGTATTGGAATAATAACAGCTCATTCAGGAAAGGAAGCGGAGTTTACATTAGCTTATGCAAAGAAAAAATTATCAGAAGGTGATAATCTTAGCGCATTTTTAGCGGCTGTAAGAGCGCATGAACTGCAGCCGATGGATCAAATAAGTGCTCTTTTATTTTTGGAAAAAGCCGTTGAAGCCAGACAGCGCCGTTCATCCGCTTTTTTCCTGGCTGCAGCGCAGGCAGCAGGTGCTAGGAACATTTCACCTTCATATCTGGAATATGCAACAGGCAGGGATACTCCGACAGATATGATTAAAGGAGTTGCTACAGTAATTGTAGACAGGGGATTCAGAGTTGAAAGAGGTATGGGAATACCGGATGTAATTTCGGGTTCAGCTTTTTTTATTGATTCTTCTGGTTTAATGATTACAAATTATCATGTAATTGCAAGTGAAGTTGATCCCAGATACAGAGGATATTCACGTTTATATATTCGTATGGGAGATGCTTCAAGTCCAAGAATTCCTGCTCGTGTTATCGGCTGGGACAAGGCTCTTGATTTAGCTTTAATTAAAACAGAAATAGAAACTGAATATGTTTTTTCGATAGTGGATCGAGTAGTACCTAGAGTCGGTGATACAGTTTTGGCAATCGGCTCTCCTTTGGGACTGGAAAAAACTGTAACATCCGGTATTGTATCAGCGCTCGGAAGGCGCTTTTTACAGATTGGAGATGTATATCAGATTGATGCAGCGATAAATGCCGGTAATTCAGGCGGTCCTATTGTAGACAGTGAAGGACGTCTTGTAGGAATTGCTTTTGCCGGTATTGCGTATCATCATGGATTAAATTTTGCAATTCCCGCGCAGCAATTAGCTTCTGCTCTTCCTGCGATGATTAAAGGCGGCAGAGCACCGCGTCCATGGCTTGGTTTTTCGTTATGCGAAACATTTTCCGGAGCAGAAATAATTTATACGGCTCCCAATACACCTGCTTCTGAGCTTGGAATTAAAGAAGGTTTATTCATTAGAACAATTAACGGAAAAACAATTACATCCCCTCAGGGAAGATTAATTTCTGATATACAAATGGAGGTTTTTCCGCGTGGTCCCGGTGAACTTGTTTTATTGGAAACTATTGACAGGGAAGGGAATATTAAAAAAAATATAATGATGACTGTAATGCGTCCTGATATTCCTTTATTGGATGCAGCAAAAATAGATATGCGTGAAAGAATTGTAACACCTTTATTTGGAATGGTGCTTACTCCTTTACCGAGTACAATTTTTTCTTCTAACTTCAGGGTTAACAGGGTTATACGCGGATCAATTGCAGACAGCGCAGGTATTTCAGAAGATGATCCTGTTTCGATTAACCGGCTGCGCATAATGGAAAATGAAGGTGTTGCATTATTGGAAATTTCCATAAGAAAACGGCGAATGGGTTATCTTGATACCAGAATGCAGCTTCCAGCATGGCTGGACTCCCCAGACCTTTTATAATTATTTTAATTTGCCATTCTCTCTGTAACTCCACCAGTTATTCTGCGAAAAAATCACATGATCTACAAAATGAAGTCCCAGTATGTTTGACGCTGATAAAAGACGATCTGTAATTTCATCATCTTCGGCTGAACTTTCAAGCTGACCGGAAGGATGGTTATGCGCTACGCAAAAGGCGGCAGCCCTGTCCTGAATAATGTCGGCAAAAACTTCCCGTGGATGAACAATAGTTTTATTTAAAAGACCGATTGTTACAACCCTGACGGCAAGCACTTCATGAGCGCCGTTTAAAGAAAGACTTATAAATCTTTCCTGTTTGCGATCGGCATAGTGGCGCACCAAAGTAAAAATATCGACAGGCTGCTTAATGCGTGTTAAAAATCCGCCGTATTTTCTTCTTCCAAACTCCAGCATTGCTGCAACAGCGCATGCTTTGGTAATACCTAACCCCTGTATGTCGATAATTTCATTTACTGATGGATTGTCATTTGTTCCGTCGAGTAATTTCAGTAAATCCGCAGCAAGCGCATTGACGTTTTTTCCCTGGATACCTGTATTTAAAAGGATTGCCAGTAATTCGCCGTCAGAAAGCGATTGCGCACCGCGAGCTAAAAGTTTTTCCCGCGGACGCAGCTCGGGCGGCACACTGGAAAACGCATTAAAATCATTGTTCTTTTTCATACCCCTATATGGGTGCGTATATGCATGGCGCATGACCGAAAATGAAAATATTTTTAAAAAGTTACTAGCATTTCCGGCATCTTCCAAACCCAAGACATGAAGTACAGGGAATATTCTCCATAAAGCCTCTTTCGTTTTCTTTCCATATACGCCCTGTAGCATTACAAGTTCTGCACTTTTTTTTATCATGGCAGTTCCAGCAATCATAATCCGGGCAAGAAATTAATATACAAATAAACGCCAAAAGAATAATAATAAAAATTATTTGTTTCAGTATAAATACGTTTTTGTTCATAATGATAATATATAGCATTAATTTAATATTATCCAAAAAATTAACAATACATCCCGCTTTTGCCGAAAATTTATACATGAAAACATTTTTACTGCCGTTATTGAATATTATTGTTCTTTTATCATTTTTTTCATGTGCCGGAGTTAAACCCGCAGTACAGCCTGCAGTGCAGCCTGAAGTACAGCCCGATGTTCAACCTGAAATCATTATTGAAAAACCGCCTGTTATAACCGAAAAACCCGAAATACCAAGTTATATAATGAGTCAAGGGAAGGTTAGCGCTTTAAAATTATCAACATTTCTTTTATTGAATAATCAGCATATAAATCCCGCTTATGCAGCCGATCTTGTGCAGTTTTATATTGAAGAAGCATTTTTTGAAGGAGTGAACCACGATATTGCTTTTGCGCAAATGTGCCTTGAAACAGGCTTTTTACGATTTGGCGGCGATGTAAAACCCGAACAGTTCAATTTTGCAGGGCTTGGCGCGATTGGCGGCGGAGAACCCGGTCTTTCATTCCCCGACCCGCGTACAGGCGTACGTGCGCAGATACAGCACTTAAAAGCCTACGGCTCTGAAGAACCGCTAAAAGGAACGCTTGTAAACCCCCGATTCAGATTTGTACGCAGGGGAAGCGCTCCCACCATCGAAGGGCTTGCAGGTACTTGGGCAGCAGACAGGCAGTATGCTGTTAAGATTAATACGATTTTACAAAGGATTTACGATTATTCATTTGATTGAGCTTACCCCAATATTTTAAATTATGTTATAATTTATGAATGAAATACGGATATTTTGACAATGATAAACGTGAATACGTAATAGACAAGGTCGATGTTCCTGCCTCCTGGACAAATTACATCGGCGTAAAAGATATGTGCGGTGTTTTTAATCACACTGCAGGCGGTTATCTTTTTTACAAAAGCCCAGAATACCACAGAGTAACGCGCTTTCGTCCCAACGGCGTTCCTATGGACAGACCCGGCCATTATGTTTATGTAAGGGATGATGAAACAGGCGAATATTGGACACTTTCCTGGCAGCCGGTTGGTAAGGATTTAAATTCCGCAAAATATACATGCAGACACGGTTTATCGTATGTAAAATATCAATGCGAATATTCAGGTATTTGCGGTGAGCAGACTCTTTTTATTCCTGTTGATGACCCGACAGAAATTTGGGATGTAAAACTTCGCAACGATTCCGGCAAAAAACGAAAACTAAGCGTATTCGGTTATGTTGAGTTTTCTTTTCATCATATAACAGTAGACAATCAGAATTTTCAAATGAGTCTTTATTGTTCGGGTTCATCATTTAAAGACGGTGTAATCGAACTTGATCTTTTTTATGAAGAAAAAGGTTTCCAGTACTTTACAGCTAACGCAGTCGGCGAAGATGTAAAAAATTTTGACTGCCTTCGCGATAATTTTATCGGCGCTTACAGAACGGAAACAAATCCAATCGCGGTAGAAAAAGGTTTTTGCTCCGGCTCGTTTGAACTTGGCGGAAATCACTGCGGCGCTTTAAAACAAACATTGGAAATAGCACCCGGTGAAGAGGCACGTCTTGTTTTCCTGCTTGGCGAAGGTAACAGGCAAACAGGCAAAGTTGCGCGTGATAAATACTGCGCTTCTAATTTTGCCGAAGTTGATGCCGCATTTAAAAAATTAAATAATTTTTGGGATGAAAAATTAAATAAATTACAAATAACAACACCGCATGACGGTATGAATACAATGCTTAATATATGGACATTGTATCAAGCAGAAATAAATGTAATGTTTTCTCGTTTTGCTTCGTTTATCGAAGTTGGCGGACGTACAGGTTTGGGTTACCGCGATACATCGCAGGATGCAATGATGGTTCCCCATTCTAATCCGCAAAAAAGCAAAAGCCGTCTTGTAGAACTTTTAAAAGGTTTAACCACACACGGATACGGGTTACATCTTTTTAGTCCTGATTGGTTTGAAAAACAAACGGAGCCTGCTTTTAAATCGCCTACAGTAGTGCCAACCCCTTCAAGGTCGCAGATGATTCACGGAATCGAAGATGTCTGCGCGGATGATGCGTTGTGGCTGATTCCTGCTATCGTTGAATATATAAAAGAGACAGGCGATTTTGGTTTTGCTGATGAACAGTACACTTATGCCGACACATTTGATCCTGACACAGGAGACGGTAAAAAAGAATCTGTTTTTGATCACATGAAACGCATTTTAGATTTTTCTGCAAAAGAAATTGGATCGCATGGTATTTGTAAAGGTTTAAGAGCCGACTGGAATGATTGTCTTAATCTTGGAGGAGGAGAAAGCGCGATGGTTTCTTTCCTTCACCATTGGGCTTTAGTACATTTTATAGCACTCGCGAAAAAACTTAATCGTGATGTTTCCAATTACGAAAAAATGCTTGTTACTGTAAAAGAAAGCTGCGAACGTGAACTTTGGAACGGAAGCTGGTATACAAGAGGTTTTACAGGTTCGGGTAAAAAAATTGGTTCTCCGGAAAACAAAGAGGGCAAAGTTCACATGGAATCAAATACATGGGCAGTACTTTCCGGAGCCGCCTCACACGAACATGGCAAAGCCGCGATGGATGCTGTCGATCAGTATTTGTATACGCAGTACGGTTTAAAACTTTGTGACCCTGCTTTTTCACAGCCGGATGACTCTGTCGGTTTTGTTACCCGTGTTTACAAAGGTTTAAAAGAAAATGCTGCGATATTCAGCCATCCAAACCCGTGGGCATGGGCTGCAGAAGCAGTTCTTGGCAGGGGAGATCGGGCAATGAAATTTTACGATGCATTGTGTCCGTATAATCAGAATGACATGATCGAAGTGCGAAAATCAGAGCCGTACATGTATTGTCAGTTTATTGTAGGTCCCGATCACAGCGCATTTGGAAGAGCGCATCATCCGTTTATGACAGGCTCTGCAGGCTGGGCATATTTTGCCGCAACAAGGTTTATGCTTGGAATAAAACCTGACTTTGAAAGCCTTGTAATCGATCCTTGTGTTCCAACTTCGTGGACAAAATTTAGTGTCCGCCGTGTTTGGAGAGATGCCGTGTATAATATTACTGTAGAAAACCCCAGCGGTGTAAGTAAAGGCGTAAAAGAATGCAAGGTAAATGGTCAAGTTGTTAGCTGTAATGGTGTTGCAGAAATCCCTGTACAGCCAAAGGGCAGCGAATGTAATATTACCGTTGTGATGGGGTAAATTGTTTCAAAAATATTCTGTTTGGTGCTGCGGTCTTAAAGTAAAAACATTCTTTAAAGTATCAATGTTACATTTTACAACAATATCTTTATGCCTTGTATACATAGCATTTTCCAATGTACGGTAACCTGTAACAAGCTGGCTTAATGTTAAAATATCGCAGGTTATGTCGGCGTTTTTTGTTGTGGCAGAAACTTTAGCTCCTTCTTTTCCGAATTGTACCAGGTATTTTCCATTATTTACAGGTAAAGTTTTATCATCGGTTACTTCGATAACATATTCACCTTCGCCTTCGGCAGTACGCATAAGCTCTAATGCTGTCTTTACATTTATAACCCTTGTCATGTCTCTTGGCGTTGTATTTATATTTACAGCCCAGTCATCGCCGATAAAATCATAAGCGTCGATAAAAGTTGGAGCCATCCATTTAAAATTTTCATATTGAGTGGAAAGTCCTCCGACAATTCCTAAAGCTCCGTATAATCCTTTTTTATCGATGAAGGCAAGCTCTGTTACTGCCATATTTGTATTACCGTCATCTTGAACAACCCTGTATTTAATATAACTGCGTGTTACTCCATTTTCATCTTTCCAAAGATACAGATACGATCCTTTTGCTGCCCAAGGGTCACCTTTTGCAAAACGTTTCCATGCGCGGTTGTCAGGCCAATAATCCCTGTGTACTGCTTGATTTATATTTTTAATATAGGCGCTGTGTACTTGTGAAAGTAATGTTGTATCATCATCGCCTTGAATACTGATAAACTCACCGTAAGGTTTAATCGATAAAAAATGTTTTGCGGTTATGGTAATGTTGTTTCTAACGCATGTAGTTTCGTAACCGAACTTGCGGTAAAAATCATGCGAAAAAGGAGAGAGGCTGGAAAAAATTACACCGTTATCGTAACTTTCCTGCAGCATTTTATCGAAGATGCGGCGCATATAACCGCCGCCTCGCGCTTCAGGCAAAGTTGCGACCCCGCCAATACCTGTCATTTTGGCTCTTTTATTATCAAAGTTCATAAGGAAATCAATTTCGTATGTTCCTGCAACAAGATTCCCTTTTTCAAAAGCCGCCCAAACCCAGCTTTCAGGATGATCCAAAGGATCTCGTTCATTATTTGATTCGTCTGACGGGTCATAACGGTAATTAAAAGAAATCGCCTGCATTCTGGCAAACGCAGGCCAATCATCTTTGGTAAGTCTTCGAATTTCTGTCATACTTAACATTAATAGCGTTTATAAAGGTTGTCAATGGAAGTGATTTGACTTTTATTAATGATTTTGATAAATTGTTATAATGCGTGAATTAAAAGCAACGGTAATTGGTGCTGGCAGCACTTATACGCCTGAATTAATCAGGGGATTTATCGACAGGCAGGATAGTCTTAATTTTAAATCATTTTATTTAGTTGACATCAATAAGGAAAAGCTCGATGTCGTAGGCGGTCTTGCAAAAAGAATGCTGGAATCAAAAGGTTTTAAAGGTCAGATTGTTTTAATGCAAGACCTGGATGAAGCGATAAAAGACGCCGATTATATTTTTGCACAGATTCGCGTTGGCGGAATGGAAGCGCGTATCCGCGATGAAAAAATTCCTTTAAAGTACGGATTATTGGGGCAGGAGACTACAGGCGTCGGCGGTTTTATGAAAGCACTTCGGACAATTCCTGTCATGATGGACATTGCTAAACGTATCGAAAAACTTGCTCCAGAGGCGTGGCTTGTAAATTTTTCCAATCCTTCCGGTATTGTCGCCGAAGCGCTTATGAACCATACAAAAGTTAAAATGATAGGTCTTTGCAATTGTTTTGTAAATATGAAAGCAGGTATTGCTAAAAATATCGGCACTGATGATTTTGATTATGAATATCTTGGATTAAATCATTTAAGCTGGATAACTTCCGTTACTGCAAACGGTGAAAATATGCTTGAAAAATTGGGAAAATCTGCCGGTGAAAAATTAAAAAATATTCCTGATGTTGATTATGATGATGAACTGCTTGCGGCAGTTCCTGCGATCCCTTCATATTATTTAAGTTATTTTTATTTGCGTGATGAGCAAATTCAAAACTGTCTTAAAGCCGAAAAAACTCGCGGTGAAAAATGCGTTATTATAGAAGACGCTTTAATCGAAAAATACAAAGACCCAAACCTTAATGACAAACCAAAAGAACTTGAAGAAAGAGGCGGCTCTCTTTATTCAACCGCAGCTGTTTCTGTTGTTGACGCAATCGAAAACGATAAAAATGAATATCATGTAATCGGCGTAAAAAATAATGGCGCTATTCCATTTATGGCAGATGATGATGTTGTAGAAATTAAATGTACGGTAAACCGCAAGGGTGCTTCTCCCGTACCGGTTAAAAATGCAGATAACCTTTATATAAAAGGAACCATGCAAGCGGTCAAGGCTTACGAAAAACTTACTGTAAAAGCTGCAATAAACGGCAGTAGAGCAGATGCGATTGCAGCGCTTATGGTTCATCCGTTAATCGGCGATTATAAAAAAGCAAAAGCCGTGTTTGACGAAATGGCAAAAGCCAACGCAGAATACTTACCAAAAGGTTTATTGCTTTAATGGAATACATAATCGGCATTGACGGCGGCGGAACAAAAAGTCACCTTGCGTTATTTGACATCGAAGGAAAACTTGTTGATTTTGGTCATTGGGGAACGCTTAACCACGAAGGGATGAAAGGATCGTTCGATCAATTTCATGATGAAACTAAAGAATTTGTAAAACAAATACTTTCAAAAAATAATATTAAAATTGAACAGGTAGTTTCTGCTGTATTCGGTATAGCGGGTGTTGATACAAAATGGCAGCATGATGTTATTTCGCAGAAAATGGAAAAAATAGGTTTTAAAAAATTTACTCTTGCAAACGATGCCTACCTTGGAATACCTGCGGGTAGCCCGACAGGCGTAGGTATTTGCGCCATAAACGGAACAGGCTGCACGGTAGTGGGAGTTAATTCGCAGGGGAAAATGCTGCAAATAGGAGGCGTCGGTTATGTTTCCGCTGACTACGGCGGCGGCGGAATAATCGGAAGAGAAGTAATATCCGCTGTATATAAGGAAATATTACGCAAAGGCGAAAAAACTTTACTTACCCCTATTTTATTTGAATACCTGGGTTTGGATCTGAATGATAAATATGATTTTGTTGAAAGAGTTTATGAAAAATTCGGCGATCATACTTTAAGTATTCATACATGCGGAAGATTTACTTTTGAAGCTGCGCATAAAAATGATAAAGTAGCGCTTGATATATTACGCAGTGTCGGAGAAAATTATGCGAACGGTATATGCGCAATGATAGAAGAGCTTGAGTTTGACAAAACAAAAGAAGATATAAATATTGTACTTGCCGGTTCTGTATTTGTTAAAGGCGATCACCCAATGAGTATCGATACATTAAAAGAAAAACTGGGAAAAGACAAGCCGGATTGCAGTTTAAAGTATACTGTATTAAAAGTACCTCCTGTTGCAGGAGCCGCTTTTTGGGCATTTAACAATTTAAATATCAGCGACAAAAAAGCATATTACGAAAAAGTTTGTAACCAATTATAAAAAAATCACAAAAGAAATAATAACCACAGAGGACACGGAGGAACACGGGGTTAAAGATTAAGATATCGGATTGCGACTCCGTGAAACTCCGTGTCCTCCGTGGTAAAAAAATCTTAGATCAACCTAGAATTACTTCAATCTTATGAACTTTACCGTCACTGTGCGGTTTGATTAAATCACCTGTAATTACATTTCCGTCAACTGTGATTGTTTTTACTCCATGTTCAGCGCCGTTTGGATTTTTTACAAGGATTTCGTAAACTGCTCCGCGGAAACTGCGTGTTGCCGAAAACTCCTTCCAGTCCTTGCATATTTTAGGATTAATGCGAAGACCATCGTAATCGGGCTGTATTCCCAATACCCACTCTGTAAGAGATTGAAACATTGTAGGAGCTGTTCCTGTAAGCCATGTGTGCCCGCCTTGTCCAAATCCAAAACCGCCTCTGCCTCGCACGTATTCAGGGTATACATACGGCTCGCTCTTGTATCGATCCTGATCGCTTGCAAGGTTTTCAGGTAAACATTTTTCATAATGTTTGACAGCATCTGTTCCGCGGTTTAGTATCGCATAACTTTGTACCAGCCATGCGTTAAGGTGCATAAAAATAGAACCGTTTTCTTTCATTGCAGGAGGCTCTTTTTCGATGTTCCACGACCTTACAGGAAGTTCTTCACGCTGGGCTAGCCCTGAATAAACAGGGAAACAAATCTGCGCGCCAAACTCACTGTCTAAATGTTCTTCTACCTTTTTAATAACTATTTTTGAACGGTTTTCATCGGCGGTTTCACAGTTTATTCCAAATGCTTGCGGTTCAAGGAATATTTTTGCTTCTGCGTTTTCACTTCTGCCCAGATCTTTTTTATTCGGAACAAGCGACAACGCGCGAATGTAATAACCTTCTTTGTCGATTGCGTATTTTTCAAGAGCGTCATATATTTTTTTCGCTCTAGTTGTGTATTCATCTGCTAGAGAAGTTTCTTTGTTAGCTGCTTTTAATAATTCTGCAGTGTCGATCATTACTTTGTAAAGCTGCTGCGCTACCATTACACTTTCTACATCTTTACTCCATTCGCCGCCGACACGCAATTCGTTAAGGTCGTCATTCCAGTCGCAGTCTTTCATGTACGGCAGGTCACGATCACTTCTGTCTGTCCAGACACGGTCGATTGCTTTTTGAATGTGTTCAAGGATAGTGCCGTAGATATCGCCTTGTTTTTCATGTACTTCGGCATAAGCTGTTTTTTCATCAAGGAATGAAAAATCGCCTGTTTCTTTTATGTATTTGATTATCGCCATTGGAAGCCAGATAGGATCGTCGCTTGCCTGTATGTTTTTATTTCCCGGCTGGTCAATAAAAAAGTTGTGATACGAAACACCGTTGGAAAACATTTGTGTAGAAATATGTTTAAGCGATTCTTTTACTTTTTCGGCAGAATACGGCAAGTTAAAATTAACATCCTGTAAAATGTCACGGAAACCCCAGCCGTATTCATAACCGGTGTGAAAGCGTGATTTCATTCTGTTAAGAATATATACAACACGGCATTGATACTGCAGCCATTTAAACGCGCGGTTAATTTTTATACTTGGTGTAGAAATCACATACTGGCTCATCATGTCTGTCCACCATTTTTTTACTTCGTTTAGCATTTTTTGGCGGTTGTCCGTATTTTTTACCATCTCTGTCATTTTTTTAAGGAACACTTTTTTGTTTAAGTAGTAATCCTTTGTCGAACCTGCAATTAATGCGATTGCAAACTCAATTTTTTCACCGGCTTTAAGTGTAACTTTGTTACGGAAAATGCCGCAAGTTCTGCGCAAGTATGCCTGGTCTGTGTTTGAAAGCGGTTTTCCATCGATTATACGCAGCGGGTCAGAAAGTGATCTGAATCTGTTGCCTAAAAAACGCTCTTCGTTGGTTTCGTATTCGGTATTGGAAGTATTTAGTGTCGAGAAAAATGCAGCAACATTTCCTAACATTCCGCTGATTTCGTTTTTATCATCGTCTACACTTGTTCCGTGATTTCTGCGGAATACAATCGCATTTAAATCCTTGTCCCAGTTTGCGCCGCCGAAAAATCCGTCGTTATCCCCTGCTAGCAGACGTACAAGCGCATCTCCCATGTGAATCGGAACAAAGGGATAAATTTCCAATTCCTTTGTTTGACCTGTTGTGTTTTCCAAAACAATGTTTTGAATCCAGCCGTCAAATTCTTTTGGCACAAACATTGTTTGTTCGGTTTTGACTCCCATATACTTGGAATCGAATTTAATATAACCAAAACCTAGTGTTGTTTTAAATTCCTGACCTTCTTTTTTAACCGGCTGCCATGTTGTTGTAAAAAAATCACGGGTTTTGGTATCAACGATATAGCAGTAACGCCCTTTATTGTCTGCATCATTTAAATGAAGCTGTGTATCGATAAAAGTATTTTCATGCGTGCCGCGTACGTCAAATCCGCCGCCTGTATAACTTACACCGGAACAAAATGTTTGTGTTCCGCTTTGTTCAGGTCTTATTAAATAATGCAGCCAGGGTTCCGGTGTGCGGGGATTAAAAATTTCAAACTCGTCTTTTTCATTAAACTTTCCGTATTCTGCCATGTAATACTCCTTTTATTTTCTTGAAAGTCCCTTTTTCTTTTTTTCTGATTTTTCTTCGTATAAAACACTGTCGGCGCAAAGCATTGACGCATCAAAACATTCTTTTGTTGCAGTTTCCAAAACAACACAGCCAATACTGCCTTCTATTTTATATGGATGAAGATTTTTATTATTGTATTCATCAAGTTTTTGCCGGATTCTGTTAACTACATTATTTCCGCTTTCTTTTGATCTTACTGATGAAAATACTACAAACTCATCTCCGCCCATTCTTCCGATAATATCTTCTTCTCTTAAGGCTTCTTTAATTATTTTTGCAAAAGTATAAATGGCAATGTCACCTTCATTATGTCCGTAAGTATCGTTGATAAATTTTAATCCGTCCATATCCATAAATAAAACGACCGACATTATATCGTTGTTTCTGTGTAAATGCGCCATTCTTGAATAAACAAACTGGAAAAGCCCTCTTCTGTTTAAAAGCCCTGTAAGTTCGTCTGTTATGGATAATGTTTGTATTTTTGAAATTAATTCAGCTCCTTTTACTGCTGTTGATATATTTATTCTTAAGGATTCATAGCCGTCCACAGGAATTCTGGAATCGTAAGGAAAAAGAGCTATTCCTACTTCTTCGTCTTTTATAAAAAGCGGCATAAATAAAAAAGAGCGTCTTTCCCTTTCAAAATCAAATCTGCTGATAGTTGAATAATCAGAAAATAAAATTGGGTTCCAGCGGTTGTGCTGCATGTTAAATTTATTATCTCTGTCAAATCCAATCAATGTATCTATTGTTCTGTCTGCATCGGCATCGTCGTTTCTTACAGGATCATGATATAAGCCGACCAATGCGGTATGAATTGAAAGCTCAGGTAAAGAGCGGCTCATTTCATCAGCCAGAGAATCAATGTCGTATAACAAAACCAGATTGCTTCCAACCCTCCTTATAAGAAGGCGGGTATTATTTATAACAAACTCCTTTGCTTTTCCTTCTTTGGAACGGATATCGTGAACAAGCGAAGTGGCAAATGCCAATGTAGAAAGTATCGAATGTGCATATTTAATCTCGCTGTGATGATGTTCAATGCCGTTTGCAAAGACAATAAGCGCTTCGTGCCAGGGATTGAAATCATTTGAATGATAATTGTAATCTACCAAAATATCATTTAGAAGGTATAAAAATTTATTTTTGGAAAACGGTTCTTCTTTAACTTTTTCTACCAGAGCCGCTGCCCAATCTTTAATTTGCTGCTGTGAAACAATATTATCGAAAATTGATATAAATTTTTGATGTAAAAAAGAAAATAAAAAATCCTGTTTTTCAGGTGTTTTATCGGATACAGGATCAATGTCCGAAAACTTTTTTTCAAGGCATCCGCAGGATTGACGGGCTACAAATATTGGAGGCACATAGGTTACTTCGTTTATCTGCTCTCCTTTAATTTTTTTAAAAAGAGTATCAGCGCTGATAAAACCAATTTCGAAAAAATCCTGCCGGGAAGTGCTTATCGAGGGAATGAATGTCGCAGAAAATCTGTCGTCGTCAAAACCTGTTACCGCTATATCAGAAGGCACTGTTATATTTTTATTTTTTAATTCGATTAAAACTCCCATTGCAGTTTCATCGTCACTTGCTACAATTGCGTCAAAAGGAATTTTTCTTTTCTCAAGTAATTCTATAACAGCATCCTGACCGCTTTCAGGGCTGAAATAACCCGGTAAAACATACTGTTCATCAAAGGTTATACCGTTAGCTGCAAGAGCTTTTTTGTATCCGGTAAGACGTTCTTCCGCTTCCTGGTGTCCGTCAGGTCCTTTTACAAACGCTATTTTCTTCTTGTTGTGAAATTGTATTAAATGTTCAACCACATTATATATTCCATTTATATTATCTACCAATACAGACGGAATACCGGGTATTGAATGAGAAATTGAAACAACAGGAAGATGTGCAGGGATTTTTGCTGCATACTTTTCTACATTTTTAATTCCGATATTTTGAGCAATAAAACCGGAAAGCATTATTAATCCGTCCAGGGATTTTGAATTTTTTATGGTTTCAAAACATGTTTCGTAGTGCATTACAAAGTTGTAATTGGTTGTTTGATATGTTCCAAAAAACGCTGTTAAATGAATGTCATTTACTTCTGCATATTTTTCAATACCGCACCAGACATCATACTGGCAAGTATTGTCTAAAGTGGGAAAAACAACACCGAAGTGAAGCCGCTTTTTGTTTTCCATAAAATATACTTAAGCCATTGTTACTTCAACATTAACACTGCCGCCGTTTGCAAATGAAAGAGGAATAATGTTTCCTTCGATTTCTTTACCGTCAACTTTTATTGCTTTAACGCCTTTTTGAACGCCGTTAGGGTTGGAAAAATTAATGTGAAAAGTTGTATTTCTGAATGTTCTTACAGCAGAGAATTTTTTCCATTCAGGTGTTACGCATGGATCAATTAAAAGACCGTTATATCTTCTGCGTACGCCGAATATCCAGTCGATAAGAACATTTAAACGGGTAGGAGCGGTTCCTGTAAGCCATGTGTGTCCGGCTTTTCCGTGGTCGTTCGACGCAGGACCTGAAACATATTCGGGATATACAAAACGTTCTGCAGCGTAAAGGTACGGATCATCTTTGCTTGCAACCGCAGGAAGCGTTTTAATATAAATATCGTGAGCTTCTTTTCCGTAACCGTGTATACAAAGCGATGCTATATACCATGATTCAAGGTGTCTGAACTCTCCGCCGTTTTCTTTTTTGCCGGGTGCGTTGCGTTTCCAGCCTTGAGTATCAACAGGCAGTTTACCCTGTACAAGTCTTTTATCGCTTTGACAAATTGCAATACCGTATTTATCGTCGATATCTCTTTCGCATACTTTTTTACATGCGTCAAATCTTGCCTTGTCGGCGATACCTGAAAATCCTGCCCATGCAATCGGTTCAAAGAATGTTAAACCGTCGGTTTTACTGCTGCCTAAATCGACAGGAGCGCCTGCGCCTTCCATTTCTTCCAGTATGGAGCTTAATTCAAGACCGGTATTTCCAAGGTTCATGCCTTTTAGTGTTGCTCTGAAATCTTTAGAAGCGACTGCGCGGATATAATTCCCGTCTTTGTCGATACATTTTTTTTCTACTTCTTCTTTAACTGTTTTTGCTTTAACTTCGTAGTCAGCTGCCAGCTCTTTTTCGATTCCATGCGTATTAAATAAATCGATCATATCGTTTAAGGCTTTGTAAAGCTGCTGCGCTGCCATTGTCGAAGTGCTTGTAAAATTGCCGGATAAATCATCGTTCCAATCTGCCATCAGCATATATGGCAAACCATTGTCGCTTTGTTTCCATACTTTTGCGATTGCTACTTTTAAATGATCAAGAATTGATCCTTCCTTAGGCGGCAGCTCTTCTTTTTCATCGCAATAAGGAACAACTTCGTTCAAGAATTCAAAGTCACCGCTTTCTTTAATGTATTCGCATACAGCGTATACAAGCCATAATGGATCATCACAGCATACAAAACTTTTATTTCCTGCCGCTGATACAAAGAAATTATGATATACAAACCCGTCAGAAAACATTTGCCTTGCGGTAAATTTAATTAATTCTTTTGCAGGTTTGGGATCATACGGTAAAAGAGCGAGTATATCCTGTAAAATATCGCGGAAGCCGTAGCCATATTCAAAACCTGAATGAAAACGGGATTTCATTCTGTTAAGGAGCGCTACCATTTCACATTGATACTGCAGCCATTTGTATGACGGATTTAATATTTCATCGATACCTTCAATGTTAATCGACAATTTTCCAAGCTGCTTTTTCCAATCTATTTTAACTTCTTCAAGCATTTTTTTTGCGTTATCGGGATTAAGCGCTTCGCCAAGGAATTTTTTGATCGATTTTTTACCGTCGCAGTAATAATCCTCGGTTGAAGGAGTTGCGCTTATAATTACAAGTTCTTTTGTTTCTCCTGCTTTTAATGTAAAAGAGTTTTTAAGCGTCGAAAGCGAAGAACAATTTTCATGCGCATCACGGTTCGGCAGATCCCAATCTTCGCTAAGAGCCGCAGGATTTCCCATTGTATTTGAATGATGTCCTACAAATTCATCGTAACGTGTTGCAAATTGATTATTCGCAAGGGATGAAGTGTGTACAAGAACTTTACCGAACATCCACTTTACTTTGCTGCCGTCACTGTCAAAATCGCGTCCAAAACCATATCTCCAGACAACTGCATTTATTTCTTTGTCGATTATAGCGCCGCCCATCATAAGTGAATTAAAACCGCTGAATTGAATGTCGCGGGCATCGCCTATATTTACAGGGTTTACATTAAACATCGTTACTTTGCGATCTTTACTGTCATTGTTTTTAATTTTAATTATTTGAATCATCGCGTCATAACCATTAGGAACAAAGTGTAATGTTTCAACATCAAAATTATTATATGAAGTATTAAATTTATGGTAACCAAAACCAAAAGTTGTTTCGAGTGTTTGTTCTTTATTTAAAACAGGATACCAGGCATTGGAAAAATATTTTCCGTCTTCAGTGCGAAAATATGCGTAGGTTCCAAGCATTCGGGTTTTATACGGATCTTCATGAACAAAACCGTTTAATATATCACCTTCCTGTGTTCCAATTCTTGCAAAAGAAGTACCATTGTTTGTCATTCCCCAGCAAAGAGTATCGATAGGTTTTTTATTCCTTCTTGCCAAAAGCATAAGCCAGGGTTCTCTGGTCATATCTCCGTATTTTTCTTTAATTACAACTTCATTTTCTGAATTAAAACTAAACTGCCCATTATTTCTTAAATTTGCCATTGTGATATCCTTTTCTTGTTATTATTTACTGTAATTTTATCATTACAATGTGAAGTCGTCAATGTTATATAATTAGAGGAAATTTTGCATTATAACGGCATTTTTAGGTAGGTTTTTATGGCTTTTGCGATAGAATTAAAGGCAATGTCATTAAAATCAATCTCTTCAGGTCTTAAAAATTTTACGCCGCTAACTTCATCCTCTTCCAGTTTGAGATCTTCCGTTTTTAATCCGGGAGCATATACATAAAAAAACATATCACAGGTATTGTATTTTATCCCCTTGTATTCATATACATTTGAAAATGAAGCGAAAAGTTTAAATACATCACTTAAATTTTTTCCTTCAGGTATAGGCGGAGTCCAATTAAGCTCTTCTTTTAATTCACGGTAAAGACCTTCATAAATACCTTCACCTGCATCGACAAAACCGCCTGGCAGGTCGAGCTTTCCTTTGCCGGGCTCCCTGCCGCGTACCAGAAGCACAAGGCGTTCTGATTCTGAAGAATCTTTGCCGTCAGCTTCAGGCACTATTATTAGACAGCCGTTTGCTGCGGCATTGTTATGAAAGTATAAAAAGTCACAATCGGAACACTTAAAACATTTACCGTCTTCAAAAACTATTTTTTTTGAAGCACATTTAGGACAGAAATTAAACATAAGAAATTTTACCACTCATTATAGTTAAAGTAAAGCTGGAAAACTTATGGTACAAAATCATAAATTACAGTACCCGGTGTTATTACTTTACCTGTATGTGCCTGTAATTGAGACAATGTCATAAATCCAACACCTTTGGTTCTTAAAATATGTATAATTTCTTCAAGAGCTTCGGCTGTACTTGCCTGGCTTAAATCATGCAGTAAAAAAACCTGGCCGTTATAAAGAGCGCTGTTATTTGTCATTCTCTCTACTAACATGGCAGCTGTAACATTGTAATCCCAGTCATTTGGATCGCCGTTAACTCCGTTTCTGATACAGACTAGACCCATATCACTTATTATACTAAGACTCATTTCGATAGAATCGTAGCGCGGATGACGGAACCATTTTACATTTTGACCTGTAAGTTCGAGTATTCTGTTTTGTGTCATTTTAAAATCATCTTCTAATTGTTCTTTTGTATATGTTCCAATGCCGTTTGGCAGATGACCCCATGAATGATTTGCAAAATCATCACCCCGCGTGATTTTTCTGTCCATTGCAATTCGTGCATCGCCAAACAATTGGCTGCCGGGATTTCCAAGCATTTGACCTAAAACAAACCAGGTAACAGGAACAGGAGTATCCCAATCATCAAGGATATCAAGTAATTTGAGTGTATTGGCTCCTGTAGGTCCATCGTCAATAGTAAGCGCTACATACATGGTTGGAGCAGGGTAAGTAACATTTGGTCTTACAAATTTTCCTTTATTAGCAGTATCTGATGAAGCTGAATCTACATAGATCCTTTTAATTAGCATTGTATCATTATTAAGCGGCGTTAAATTAAAACCGTTTAATCTGTCAGTTAACCAATTGGCGGCATTACCAATTCCGTCACTGCTGGAAGGAGCGTTTGATAATCCGTCAAGAGTAAATACGCCATTGTCATAATATTTGCCGCCCCACCATAAAAATGTATTGTCGGCGCTGTCATCCGCGTTTCTAAAAATAGCGCCTGCGCCCACCCATCCGCCTTCAGGGTATGGGGTTGCCAGTTCTATAATTAATCTGGTGTGAGAACCCATGTTTACATTTTTGGAAAAATTAAATGTAAAGGATGTAAACGTATCTCCCGAGCCGTTGAAAATTCTGATATTACCGTTTGGCAAATACTCCAATACAGAATCGCCGCCCGGAATTACTGTTGTTACAGTTCCAACCAGTGATGCCCACTTTCCGTTTTCAAACAGTATTATAGGTGCATTTGTGTTTTTTCCGATACATCCTGTAAATATACATAAAATTATTATTAATAAAATTCCGGATTTGATTTTTAGTTTCATATATTCCTCCAAAGTACTTGTTATAAATGATATTATATCTTGAAATAATAAGATATGTCAAATAAAATCATAATATGAATGAAAAATATAAAAACAAACTGGAAAGTTTGGCAAAACAGAAAAAATTTATTATTGGTGATACTGCTTCAGGTAGTATA
>Ga0123356_10000562_pt1 | contig 41244 bp, 32 predicted proteins | sample TergutEmb28metaG_2_FD_92546 | JGI IMG/M metagenome (GOLD analysis project Ga0123356, IMG submission 92546) | Embiratermes neotenicus P3 segment gut microbial communities from Petit-Saut dam, French Guiana - Emb289 P3 | ecosystem: Host-associated > Arthropoda: Insects > Digestive system > Gut ...
AAAAAAAACCCACCACCTCCCAACCCCCCCCCCCCCCCCAACTCTTTTTTTTAAAACCCCCACCCCGTTTTTAAAAAATTTTTTTTTTTTTTCCGGGGGGGAAAGGGGGAAAGGGGGGGGGGGGGGGGGGGGGGTGGGGGGGGTATGGGGGGAGGGGGCTGTTGATTTCGCGGAGCCCGTCGAGGATGTTTTGGCCTACGGACTGGTGAGCGAAGAAGATGCGTTTGTCATTCAAACTTTGTTTCTCCTCTTGAGAGAAGGGGGTGGGGGCAGGGGAGAGGGGTTTGGGGGCGTCGCAGGCCCCCCAAGTTGCGGCCAAAGGCAAGAGCAAGCAGAGGCAGAGGGCAGGGGAGTGGGGGGTATTATAGGCGAGGGGCCGCATAGGGGAGGTTCAGTTTTTAGGGGGAGAGGGGGGAGCAGGAGGAGGGGCCCATTCTGCGAGGAAGGGGATAAAGGCCTGGCTAACGCGCTGCTGTCCGAGCAGGTTAAGGTGGCCGTCGTCGTCCGAATAAGCTTTGACGAGGGCGGGGGCGCCTTGGGGTGTACGTTCTATGCTGTTGTTGGGGCGAGTGGACTCAAGCTTGGCCAAGTCAAAGACTTTAGCGCCATAGGTTTCGCGTAGAAGTTGATTAAACTGCTCACGTTTTTTATTTCCGTGTACATCCCAACTGCCCTTGAGGGGAACGGTCACATGCAGCCACTGTACTTTAGGATAAGCGGCGGCGAGGCGCTGCATGGAGGCCCTATAGGTTTTGAAGAGTGCGGGCACATCCGTCTGGGCATTGAAGTCCATATAGCAGAATTTGTTAAAGGCGAGGTTGGCGACTTTGGCGAGGCCGGCATTCATCCACTGCTCGAATACGGCTATTTTTTGGGAGGGGTTAGCGTTGTTATCGGTGGAGAAGTGGGCAAGGCCCGGTTGTACGAGGGAGGAAGCGTCCTTGCTGCGGACAATGCGGAGGGTAGGCAGGGCGCGTTGCAGGCCTTCGAGCATATTATCGCCGACGGAGTTATGGCCGAAGAAAATGCGTATAGGGGGGAGGGGTTGGGTCTCCGCAGGGGTAGCCGTTAGGGGTGGTGTGGGGTTAGCGGCGAGGCACAGCCCAGCCCAAGCCCAGCAGAGGAAGAAAAAAGCTCTCATCGTCGTCTCCGGTTATAAACCCAATGCTTCTATAATTGAAATGGCCCCCCTGGGGAGTTAGCCCAGGTGGCCTCTCAAAACAAGCAAAACCCTCCCTCCCGTCCCATGGGACAAGGAGGCGTTTGGAAGCACTCCCTTCAACTGGAAACCTTTCTAGCTTTCAGGACAGAGGATTTGCCGTGCGACTTCTTTGCGTTTTTCGGGGCCGAACAAAGCTTCGGTGAGGTGAAGGGCGAAGGCAACAGCGGTGGCCGGGCCGCGTGAAGTAATGAATTGTCCGTCGCGGACGACGGGTTGAAGCTCCTGTTGGACAGCGGGGAAGGCATCCAGGCACGTGGGGTAGCAGGCGGCCTTTTTACCGTCCAGGAGGCCTGCTTTGGCCAGGACGCCGGGGGCGGCGCAGATGGCCGTTAGCAGTTGGTTGTCGTGGGCCATTTGTTGGGCCTTGGCGGCGATGCGTGTGTCTTCGCCGAGGCGTCGGCTTCCCTCGGTGCCTCCGGGGAGCACCAGCATGTCGAAGGTCTCATTCAGCACTTTGTCGAGTGTCGTATCCCCTTGGAGGACGAGTCCATGCGCACCTCCTACGGGCCCCTCCTCAAGTTGGGCGAGCACGACAGCAGCTCCGGCTCTGCGGAGAATGTCGACGATGGTGACGACTTCCATTTCTTCACAACCTTTGGCCAAAGGCACAAGCACGCGCGGCATTCGTTTCTCCCAGGGCATGGGTCTCTCAAAGAGACGAGTTGGTTTTTCAAAGAGAAAATATCAACAGTCTATAACTTTTCAAGAAGGGGCGAGCATACCAGAAGAGAGGGCTAGGCATATCGAATTAGAAGAGGGGGATAGCTTTATCATAATCTATCAACCCATAAGCAGCCTCCAAGGGGGTGCCCAGAAGGCCCAGGACGCGCCGCAATTCGCGGTGCACGTGCCGGGGTTTAATCACCATGCCGCCTGAATTTACAGACAAACGCTCTGTAGGGTTAGCGGGGTTGACATAGGCGGGATAGAGATCGCTCTCCGTAGCGCCGACGACGCGGCCTCCTCGGATTTTGCCTTCGGGGCCGAAAACCATGAGGCTGGTGGCATTCCAATGATCTTTGCCATTGTCGGTATTATAGAAGGGCGATCGTGCGAATTCGCTTCCGACGACGACATAGAGTCGATTTGAAAGTCCCATCTCCTCGGCCTGAGTGAGGATACGTTCAATGAGTATGAAGAGATGGCCCAGGCGGAGCTGTTGACCGCTGTCGTTGGCGTTGTGCGTATCAAAACCAAAACCTGCGAATGAAATGGATGCCGACACCGCTATTCCCAAAGAAAAGCCATAGAGAGCCAAGTCGGCTTGTTGGAGTGCCGTGTTGATGCCGGTGGTGTTGGACGCGCCTGTTTTCAGCCTGTCGATGGTGATGGCAGTCGAGGCCAGCTTATCCGCCAGAGGCTCCAAACCGCTTTGAGCCAGCAAGGCTTTGTCATAGCGCCCCAGGGCTCCTTTGCTTTCGGGCAAGATCAGTTGTTGGTTGAGCTGTGCAATGCGCTGTGCATTGGCTTCCCGGATGCGTTGACTGGTTTCCGGGGTGAAGAGGTTGGGGGCGGATGTTGGGCTACTTGGAGCGGTTCCATGGAAATACCCTTCATAGGCGATGCTGCGCACGTTGGCGAGTGTGGCTTGGGTGGGAGGCACAAGGCCCAGCGTTCTCGTATAGCCGCCGCCGGCGAGATAGGCACAAGGCAAGTCCATGCTTTGGCTGGCTTGGGCTGCGAGGAGGGCGCTGATGGAGGGATATTCTGAAGCGATGTGGCCGCTCCAAACGATCTGTTCGCCGACCGGATGGGCATTGGTTTCGGTGTCCAGGCCATTGACGAGGAGCAGGCGTCTTCCATACTTTGTGAGAAACTCCTCTGGGCTGTGAAGCTCAACGGGGCCTGCTGCGGAGCTTTGTGTAAAGGTGACAGGGGCATAGCTGAAGGGGGTTAAGGTTGCGGGTTGCTCATAGGCTTTATTGGCGATGGCATCGGCGCCTCTTCTGTCAACATAGGGGCCTTTAGGATCAAAGAACATGGTGGTATCCCACCCACCGGAGGCGTTAATGCAGATGAGGACGGGGCCTTGGTAGCGAGGGCTTTGGGCGAAAGCCTTTTGGCCCATCCAGGGGAGAAGAACGGCGAAGCTGCCAGCTGCTTTCAAGAAAGTTCGTCTGTCCATGGTGTGTTTCCTCATTCGTGAATAAAGCGAAAATCCATCAGCATATAGGTGAGCACGGCTTCCCAGGCATAGAGGGTGAAAAAACCGTCTGTTGTTATTTGATCATCCACTGGCAATACGGCAAAATCGGTACCGGCTTCGTTGGCCTTGTTCAACGCCCACACGCCTCTGCAACTCGTATACTTAATCCCTGTTAGATTGTCTTTTTGGCGCTCTCTCCAGACATCCACGAAGAGTGCATAGCTGATGTCGACTTCGGGGGAGTTGGGGGAGACGGTTTCTCCGAGGAGGCGTTCATGGAGATAGGCCAAGTTTTCGCGGATGGTGTTTTCTCCTTCCCTATCGACTTCGAGAGGGCCACTGGGAGAGTTTTGGCGAAGGGGTTGCGTATCGCGTTGGACTTTGGTCAACACGGTGCGCTCCTGGGGCAGCTTGGTGAACTCCCAGGCGGGGATGCGGCAGCCCATCTCTTGGGCCATGGCTCTGACGACGGTGCTCATCATCGTGTTCATTTCAGTCAGGCGAATGGGACTTTCCGTTGGATGGAGCCCGCCATAGAGGGTGTTATAATTCTCCGTTAGAAAGTCATAATCCTTGGGTATGGCGACGCGGAACCTTCCCCAGTGGGCGCCGAGCGTTGCGCGTATTTTTCGTGCGAGCATGTCCGGCGTCAGCAGGCGTCCTTCGCCAAGGCCCATGGCCAAGTCTGCGGGGAGGTTAGGATCTTGAGCTGCGCGGAAATAGGGGCTTAGCAAAATATCCTGGATGGCTACTTTTATATTCATGCCCTCTTGAGCCATATGAGAGGCCACTTGGTGCAAGAAAGCGTTTTGGCTTTCCCAGGCAGACAGGTGCAGATCATAATTGGGGTTTTTGGTATCCCTGGGGTAGTCCAAAGGTTTTCTGCCCGTAACGCCCTCGAAGACGCGCAAAACCATGGCATAGGGGAAGCGGACGTCTGCAGCGATGCGCTGTGCCATCCACGGCATGGCTTTGGTGGGGTCCTTCACGGGGAATTCAAAGACTTCGCCTTGGAATCCGGCCAGAAAATCCTGATTGTTCCAGGTGGAGAGGTGGGGTTGATAGCTGGCGTATGCCCCCTGGGAGAAGCCCGTAAAGGTAGCGGCCAGGGGGTCCATATAATAGTGGCAAGCGGCGCAAGCGGGGTTGTTGACGGTGGGCTTGTCTTTGGAGTCCAGTTGGCTGCTGTTGACGGGGCGGAGGGCAAAGGTGAGGATGCTGGTTGCGAGGAAATTTTTGGAGAGAAACTCGGCCCGGCCGCGGGAGCGGTTGGTGGAGGTTGTGGTCCACCGGGACAAGAAAGCGGGGGAGGACAAAACGCCTGCTTTGGGAACGAGGGCTTCGGTTGTCATGCCTCGGCGTTGTCGCAATTCGGTGGCGGGTTTCCAGTCGTTGATGGGGGCGTCGACGAGGGGTCGGGGTCCAAGGCCATAGAGGTAGGCCGTATAGGGGTTCACAACCGTATAGTTAGCCGTAAGGATTTCGGTGAAGGGGCGGTTATGCCGAGCGATATAGGCGATGAGGGCCAGAGGCTCTTCCCAGAGGGAGATATACAGTTCCCGAGCTTGGGTAGTGGAGCCGAACTCTTCGTAATTTGGATAGTCTGTAACGAGAGAAGAGACTGTTTGGAAATAAAATTTGCTAAACCCCGCCTGTGCTCTTTTGGAGAGGATGAAAGCGTCGTTAAAAATTTCTTTAAGGCGCTCATAGAAGGCCTCCTCTTCCAACAGAGCCTCCAAGGACTCGTCCAGCTTTTCTGGAAACTGTGCGAGGCGGGAGTTTTCTGCAGCGGTGGGGACGCGCCCGGCGAGGTTGATGGCGGCTTTTCGGAACGTTGCTTTGGCATCCAAGGTGAGCACAGCGTCAAGCCGGGGGTCCGTTGTTGGGGCGATCTGCTCGCAGGAGGAGGGGAGGATGGGTTGGGCAGAAGCCTCTTGGCTGGCAAGTTGGGTGATGAAGTTTTGCAGTTGTATATACTCTGGACTGCCCTCTGCATAAATGTTGCCTCCGCCATGTGGAATTTTCCCTGAAACCTTGGCCAGCAAATAGGAGGTGCCCTCCACCTGCTCTTGGGCGATGGAGGCGATGGTGTTGAGGTTGGCTTGAGCGGCATTGGGATAGGTTTCAGGCAGCAGGACAAAGCGTGCTTTTGCATCCAAGGATGCGAGTCCCGAGGTGTTGTGGCAGCCTTGGCAAGTTTTGACGAACAAAGGCCCCCAAACCTCCTGGTGGAATTGTTGCCGCTGCGTTTGGCAGAAAGCGTCAAGCAAGATCTCTTCAGAGTCGGAGGAGGCATTGTTGACGCCTCCGTGGCAGCCCGTCAAAACATAGAGTAGGCTGAGCGCCATACCAAGGCGGCAAAGTAGGTGTTTAGAAAGTTGTAGATTCATGGCGCGGCCCCTATGAATGTTTACCTGCCCCCACACTCCACCAATGGTGTATCCCTATTGTATTTCCCCACACTAAACCATATGACTGTGTGTATGGAATAGGAACCGTTTGTGAGTGTTATGTGCAGCTAACACTGGGTTAAGTTGCTGCAAAGAGTATTTTTTTACCCATGGGGGGGGGATGGATTTCAATAGGCGGCTTAGAAGAGGGGAATAGGTTTATCGTTATCTATCAACCCATAGGTGGCGTCCCAAGGGGTTCCCGAAAGGCCCAGGACGCGCCGCAATTCGCGGTGTACGTGCCAGGGTTTGAGCACAATGCCGTTGGATGGATCAGCGCGTTGCGAGGGATCGCTGCGACTGACATAGTCGGGATAGAGGTTGTCCTTGGTAGCGCCGACGACGCGGCCGCCTTGAATTTGGGGGCCGAAGGCCATGAGGCTGGTGACATTCCAATGATCTTTGCCATTTTGGGCGTTGTAGAAGGGTGTTCGAGCAAATTCGCTTCCGACGACGACATAGAGTTGGTCCGAGAGCCCCATGACTTCAGCTTGATTGAGGATATGCTCAATGAGCACGAAGAGAAGGCCCAGGCGCAGCTGTTGATTGGTGTCGTTGGTGCTGTGCGTATCAAACCCTCCGAATGAAATGGAAGCGGACACTGTGGTGCCCACGGAAAAGCCGCAGAGGGCCAAATTGGCTTGCTGGAGCACAGTGTTGATGCTGCCGGTATTCGCCGCGCCCGGTCTTAACCTGGCAATGGTGGTGTTCAACGAGGACAGTTGGGCGGCGAGAGGCGCCAAACCGTTTTGGGTCAACACGGCTTCGTTATAGCGTTTCAGGGCTTTTTTGCTTGCAGGCATGCTCAGTTGTTGGTTGAGCTGTGCAATGCGTCGTTCATTGGCTTCCCGAATGCGTTGGCTGGTTTTCGGGGAGAAGAGGTTGGGCTCAGGTGTTGAGGCGCTGGGAGTTGCTCCTCGAAAATACCCTTCATAGGCGATGCTGCTGATGTTTGAGGTGTTCGCTTGGCTGAGAGGCACAAGGCCCAGCGTCCTCGTATAGCCGCCGTTGTTGACGAGATAGGCGCAAGGCAAGTCCAGGCTTTGACTGGCCTTGGCTGCAAGCAGGGCGCCGATGGAGGGATATGCTGAAGCGATATGGCCGCTCCACACAATTTGTTCGCCCACCTGATGGGCATTGGTTTGAGCGTCCACGCCGTTGATGACGAGCAGGCGATTCCCGTGCCTTGTGAGGAACGTCTGTGGGCTGTGAAGCGTGACGAGGCCGGTTGTCGTGCTTTGCTCGAAGGGAACAGGGGCATAGCTGAAGCGGCCCAAAGTTTCGGGTTGCGTATAGGATCTATTGACGATCGTAGAGACGCCATTGTTGTTGATATAGGCGCTTTTGGGATCAAAGAACATGGTGGTATCCCAACCGCCGCCGGCGTTAATACAAAGGAGGAAGGGGCCCTGATAGCGGGGGCTTTGGGCGAAAGCCTTTTGCCCTACCCAGGGGAGGAGAACAGCAAAGCTACCGACTGCCTTCAAGAAAGTTCGTCTGTCCATGGCGTGTCTCCTCATTCGTGAATAAAGCGAAAATCCATCAGCATGTAGGTGAGTGTTGCTTCCCATGCATAGAGGGTGAAAAAGGGGTCTTCTGTAATCTGTCGCTCCGTTGGCAATGCGGCAAAATTGTTATGGGTTGCGTTTGCCTTGTTCAGCTCTAGGGTGCCGTTGCAATTTATATGATTGATGGTTTTTTCGGAGAGGGCTTCACGTTCGCTCCAGGCATCCACGAAGAGCCCATAGCTGATATCGACTTCGGGGGAGTTGGGGGAGACGGTTTCTCCGAGGAGGCGTTTGTGGAGATAGGCCAGGTTTTCGCGGATGGCGCGTTCTCCTGCTGTATCGGCTTCGAGTGGGCCGGAGGGAGAGTTTCGGCGAAGGGGTTGTGTGTCGAGTTGTACTTTTGTCAAGACGACTCGCTCGTTGGGCGGCTTGCTGAATTCCCAAGCGGGGATGCGGCAGCCCATTTCTTGGGCCATAGCTCTTACGACGGCTATCATCATCGTATTTATTTGAGTTAGCCGCAGGGGGTTTTCAGTCGGGTGTAGCCCTCCATAGAGGATGTTATAATCTATCGTCAGGAAGTCATAGTCTTGAGGTATAGCAACACGAAACGCCCCCCAGTGAGTGCCGAGAGTGGCGCGTATTTTTCGTGCGAGCATTTCAGGGGTGAGCAGTCGTCCTTCACCCAAGTCGGCGACCAAGTCTTCGGGGAGGTTGGGGTCTTGCGTTGCCCGGAAATAGGGGCTTAGCAAAATTTCCTTAAAGGCCACTTTTATATTCATACCCTGTTGAGCCATATGAGAGGCCGCTTCATGGAGGAAAGCGTTTTGGCTTTCCCAGGCAGACAGCATCAACGCATAATTCGGATGCTCTGTGTCTCTGGGGTATTCCAAGGGTTTTATGCCCGTAACGCCCTCGAAGACGCGCAACACCATGGCATAGGGGAAGCGGATGTCTTCGGCGATATGTTGTGCCATCCACGGCATGGCTTTGGTGGGGTTCTTCACGGGGAATTCAAAGGCTTCGCCTTGGAAGCCGGCCAAATAATCCGGATTGTTCCACCATGTGGTGAGCGTGGGCGCATAGCTGGCATTGCGTGAATAATGAAAGCCCGTAAAGGTTGCTGCCAGGGGGTCCATATAATAGTGGCAAACGGCGCAAGCGGGGTTGTTGACGGTGGGCCTGTCGGTGGAATTCAGTTGGGTGCTGTTGACGGGGCGCAGAGCGAAGGAGAGGATGCTGGTTGCGAGGAAATTTTTAGAGAGGAATTCGGCCCGGCCGCGTGAGCGGTTGGTGAGGGTTGTGGTCCAGCGGGCCAAGAAGGCGGGTGTGGACAAGACGCCTGCTCTGGGAACGAGCGTTGCGGTTGCAGCGCCGCGACGTTGCCACAATTCGGTGGCAGGTTCCCAGTTGTTGATGGGGGTACCGCTGGGAGGGAGTTCATCTCTAAGCCCATAGAGATAGGCCGTATAGGGGTTAACCACCGTATAGTTGGCGGTGAGGATTTCGGTGAAGGGGCGGTTGTCCCGAGCGATATAGGCGATGAGCGCCAAAGGCTCTTCCCACAGGGAGATATAGGTTTCGGTAGCGAGCGAGTTGTTATAAAGAACGTCAAAATTTGGATAATCCAGACTTCTTGCGAATACGCCGTTTATAGATTCTGTTTGGAAATAAGTTCTGGAAAACGCCACTTGTCCCCTTTGGGAGAAAATGAAAGCGTCGTTAAAAATTTCTTTGAGACGCACATAGAAAGCCTCCTCTTGAAGCAGGACCTCTAAGAATTCGTCCAGCCTGTCTGGAAATTGTGCAAGCTGCGCATTCTCTGTCGGCGTGGGGAGACGTCCTGCAATGTTGATGGCGGCTTTGCGAAATGTTGCCTGAGAATCCAAGCTGCGTACCGTATTGAGTCGCTCGTCCATGCTTGGGGCGACATGTAGACAGGCGGAGGGGAGGAGGGGTTGGGAGGAGGCCTCTTGCTTGTCCAGTTGGGCGATGAAATTTTGAAGTTGCACATACTCTGGACTGCCCTCTGCATAAATGTTGCCTCCGCCATGTGGAATTTTTCCTGAAATTTTTGCCAGCAAATAGGAGGCGCCCTCCACCTGCTCTCTGGCCATAGAGGCGATGGTGTTGAGGTTGGCCTGTGCGGCATTGGGATAGGCTTCAGGCAAAAGGACAAAGCGCGCGTGCGCATCCAAGGCGGCAAGCCCCGAAGTGTTGTGGCAGCCTTGGCAAGTTTTGACGATTAAAGGCGCCCAAACCTCTTGGTGAAACTGTTGTCGCTGCGTTTTACAGAAAGCGGCAAGCATTTCTTCCGTGGGGGTTTCAACGCCTTCGCCGACGCCTCTGTCGACGGTTTCGCTACCTCCATAACAACCCGTCAAGGCATAGAGCAGACTGACTACACCGGAGAAGTGGTAGATTCGGTGCTTGAAAAACTGCAGATTCATGGGGCGACCCCTATGAATGTTTACCTGGCCTCACATTCAACTACGGGTATTGCCATATGCTACCGCATTTAAATGAATGTATGGAATTAGGACGTAGTGTAGGTGATACCTACAGATAACACAATGTCGCGAAACATACGGATAAGGCTCCAGTTTCACGGGTGAAGAAGAAAGGTCCAGAGGTGGAATTAAGGCCGTTTAAAAACAGACAAGCTCCTGTTTTTATGTTAGAAATAAGGCTATGAATTTAAAAATTTATCCTATAAAGTGTAGGCTAGAGCATACAGATACTTACAGAATCAACAGTTATTGAGGAATGGGACAGGAGGAGAAAATGGGTACAGGAAGAAGAGGCTCAGCCTTAGGGGTGTTGTGGGTTTTGGTTGTTATGTTGGCGGCCTGCCAGGACGAGGGGCAAGACTTTCTAGTTGGGCCAAAACTTGGTGTGAGTTTAGCGGAGCTTGTTTTCGACTCTGGGGAGGCCGGCGAAAAAAGTTTCAACCTGGTTTCCAACACAGGCTGGACGGCGAGTTGCACCAGCGAAGGGAGCTGGTGCCGTGTGGAGCCGAGCTCTGGCAGCGGCAACGCGGTGTTGACGGTGAAGGTACAAAAAAACAGCGGCGACACAGAGCGCCGCGCCACTGTGGTGTTCCGGGCAGGGCCTGCCGGAGCAACGGTGGACATCACCCAAGCGCCTCTCCTTCAACCTCGTTTAACCCGTGCACAGTTTTCCAATGACTGCACGTCTATGGAGTTATGGGGTGAGCCTGGCATTCAGCCTCCTTTGGTTTATGCGAGCAGCACAGGCGCCATTGACACCTTGTGTCCTGAAGGCCTGAGTGGAAACAACGCAGGCTTTCGTTGCCCTCTAAGGGCAGAGCATTTTGTGCCCAACACGCATGCCGCCCATTGGACGGTACAAGACAACGTTGGAGGCAAGTCCACCTCTCCCGCCTATGCTTTCCAAACCACTTTGACAAACACAGAGTCCTTGTTTCCACTGGAGCATGTGAATCCTGAGGCAGTTTTAGGCCGCGATGGCATGGTGGGCCGCCAGACGATGACGTCTGCAGTTATAGACATAGGCAGCCCTCACGCCTCGGGGGGCTGTTGGGGTGGAACGGCTCTGCGTGGGAGCATTGTTGCGGGCTATGAGCACACCTGTGCCTTGCAAAATAACGGTACGGTGCGTTGTTGGGGGATAACAAAGACAGATGGCTATAAGACATACTATGGTCAGACAGATGTCCCAGCGGGCCTCCGTGCGATAGCGATTGCTGCGGGCCAGTGGCACACCTGTGTCTTGCAAGCCGACGGCAGGGTGAGGTGTTGGGGGAGGAATGGCTCTGGTCAGGCAACGGTCTCAGAAGACCTCCGTGCGGTAGCGATTGCTGCGGGTGGTTGGCACACCTGTGCTTTGCAGGTCGACAGCACAGTGAGTTGTTGGGGAAGCGATAACCATGAAGCAACAACTGTCCCAGAGGGCCTCCGTGCGGTAGCGATTGCCGCGGGCGAAAGTCACACCTGTGCCTTGCGGGCCAACGGCACGGTAAGTTGTTGGGGATATCATACCTATCAACAGACAGATGACCAAGGAGACCTCGGTGCGATAGCGATTGCTGCGGGCCAGTGGCACACCTGTGCCTTGCGGGCTGACAGCACGGTGCATTGTTGGGGATATAATGGCTATAGACAAACAGATGTCCCACCGGGTCTCCATGCGGTAGCGATTGCAGCGGGTGATTCTCACACCTGCGCCTTGCATGCCGACGGCACGGTAAGTTGTTGGGGGTTGGACAGCAATGATCAGAGCACTGTCCCCGTGGGCCTCAATGATGCAGTAGCCATTGCTGCGGGTGGGCATCACACCTGTGCCTTGCGGGCCGACGGCACGGTGCGTTGTTGGGGGAACAATGGCTATGGCCAGGCAGACAACAGTTCAGGGGCTGCCGTTCAAACCACTGGCCAGCTTGTTGTTCAGCCATAGAAACCTTCACCCAATGAGTTTCGTTGAACAACGTTGCTCCATGAAAAACAAAAACCGGGGACGAGACAGGGGCCTCCTCCCCGGTTTTTTTGCCTGCAAGTCACAGTCTCACACAAGCCAGGCGCCGTTTGTCGGGCGTTTTTCTTTCTTTGTTGTGCATACGCGTTAGGTTGGCGCTCATGGAACAAAGGAAGCACCCGTCTTCAAAGCAGGCCACGCATGGCTTAAGGTTGATGAGAGGTGGGGGGGAGGCCAGGCCGGCGGAGGAGCTGCGCTCCCGTGACGCTGTAGCGCGTGTACTCATGGAGGCGGGGGCGGATTTGTTGCTTCGCCGCATCAGCGTAGAGCGTGCAGAGCATATAGAGCGTTGTGTGGACCGTATTCTGCACTTGTTCGACTTGACAGAAAGCCAGCCTGAGCAACTGGCCAACTTGCAGACGCAGTTGGAAGCCTTGGAGTTGTTGATGCAAGAAAGCCGGGGGAGGAAGCAGCCTGTTTTTCGAGAAGAAGGGTGCAGGGAAAAATAAAGGCAGCCCTTTTTTGGGGGGCTGCCTTTTAAACCTAAGCTTAAACCTAAACCTATGGGTTCGTCTTCGCTCCTGGTTTAGCCGCGGGGGGGTTAGCAGGTTTAGGCTCTTTAGCCTTAGCCAAAGCGGCATCTATCATTTTTTCAAAGCTGGCTTGAGGCTGTGCTCCTGAAATTTCCTGGCCGTTAATAATAAAAGTGGGCGTACCGTTGATGGAATATTTTTTTGCAGTGGCCAAGTCGCTGTTCACATATTCGGCATAGGTATTCTTATCCAAGGCCTCCTGGAATTTTTTCACATTCAATTTCAGTTTTTGGGCATAGGAGGCCAAAGAAGCCGCATCCAAGGCTTTTTGGTTTTCGAAGAGCATGTCATGCATTTCCCAGAATTTGCCTTGTGCATGGGCGGCCATGGCGGCTTCGGCTGCTTTTTGGGCATTTTTATGAAAATCCAAGGGGAGGTTTCTGAAGACGAACCTGACTTGGTTGGCATATTTTTTCTCAAGAGCCTGGAGGGTGGGGACGACTTTGGAGCAGAAGGGGCATTCGAAGTCGGACCAAATGAGCACAGTAACGGGGGCATTTTTGGGGCCTTTGCTGGGAGCATTGTCCGGGATGGGGATATTGTCTTTGACAACGGCTTTAGGTTTGGGGGCCTCTTCCAAAGCGGACTCTAAAATTTTCTCATAGACTTTGTCTGCGGGCGTGCCTTGGGTGACGAGTTGTTGTGCTTTGAGAATTTCTTCATCGACGAGAGCCTCCAAATCCTCTTTGGGCCTGGCTCCGGAAACGAAGCGTCCGTTGATAAAGGAGGCGGGAGTTCCCGAGACGCCCACTTTGGAACCCAGGGCCATATCGGCCTCTATTTGAGCCTTAAAGGTTTCGTTATTCAAGTCGGCCTTAAATTTGGCCATATCGAGGCCCAGTTGTTTGGCATAATTTTCCAGAGAAGAGGCGTCCAAGGCTTTGGTGTCCTTGAAGAGGAGCTCATGCATTTGCCAATATTTGCCTTGGGCGCCCGCTGCCAAAGCTGCCATGGCTGCGGGTTTGGCGTCTTTGTGGAAGTTCAGAGGAAATTGTTTCATGACGATGCGGAAGGGTTTTCCTTTTTCTTTCATTTCCTTATGGAGCTGAGAGAGCGTGCCATCCAGTCTTGAGCAGAAGGGGCACTGGTAGTCCGAGAAGGTAACGACGGTAACGAGCGCATCGGTGGGGCCCAAGACAGGGGCATTCTCGACGGGGACTTTAAAAGTGGTTTGGGCGGGTTTGGGGAGGGGTCTGGGTTGTCTTACGGGGGGTTTAGGTTTATCCGCCTCATCAGGTGTTAAGGCAGGTTTTGCTGTTTCTGCGGTTAAGGGACTTGTCTTTTTGCCGAAGGGGTTCAGCATACCGCCTATGGCGAAACCGACGACCAATCCGACCACGAAAACGACTACGGCATTTACCTTCATAAAGTCCTCTGTCCTAAAGTGAATACACGAAATATACAGCCTTTGAATGTGTTGGCCATTCTGATGGTGTTTTTATTTTCAGGAAAGCCTTCTAGCAAATTGGCAAAAGGCTTGGCAAACCCATTTCCTACGCGTGCGGTTTTAAGCCGGAGCCGAGGTAGGATGTTTTGAAGCCTAGGGGGGCAGCGTATTTTATAGAGGGGGTGTTTCAAAAGGGGAAGGGGGATTTAGGAGGGCCAGCCAAAGGGGAGGGGTGGGTTGTTCCGAAGACGGCTTCTGTGCTGTCGGACTGTAGGAATTTGACCCAGCCCAGCTCACAGAAGTGCTCAAAGAGGCTGATGGCTTCGACTTCGCGCATGGGGCTGACGTGGATGATGGCGGAGAGGCTGCGGTTTCCGTCGATGCGCGACAGGAGGTAGCGCTCGGGCGCGGACAGCGACAAGTATTTAATTTGTTCTGCGGGGACAGCGAGCACAGGCGTACGTTTTTGCTCCAGCCATTTGTCGCGCAATTCGTTGAGGAGTTGGCTTTCGGTGGACTGGGAGAGGGCCAGTGTTTCGGCCGTAGGCGTACGTGCATGGGCACGTTTGGCAAAGGCAGAGGCTTCGCGCAATTCACCTTCTTTGAGGCAGGATTGGGCTTGTTGGAGGAGGTGTTTGCTGGAGGAGGCCTCGTCGTCTTCTTCATGGAGGTGGAGGGGGGGCAACTCGTTTTTGTCTTTAGGGGCGAGGACGCCTGCTTGAACCAAGGCATAGACGTGTTGAAAGAGGAAGAAGTCGGTTGCATGCAGTTGCAAGGCGATTTCGGCGAGGCTGTGGGTTTCTTCTGCCAAGCGAACGATCCGGGAGACCAGGGAGGTTTTGGACAATATGCCTGAGAATTTTTCTCTGAAGACGCGAAAATGAATGTCCGTAGAAGGCAGCAATTGGCGAATGGTCTCCCATTGTTCTTTACGTTGTTTGCCTGCGGCATACATTTCGAGCAGAGGTGCTGAGAGTTTGAGTTCGGTTTGGGTGGCTTGTTGCGCTTTTTCGGGGAGGAAAGCGAAGCTGCCGTCTTCCCAGAGGAAGGTTTCGAAGAGGGTTTCGCGCATTTTGAGGTTGAGCACCGAGAGGACCATTTCTTCGGTGACGGTGCCTGTCATAATGAGGATGCGTCCCAGGAAGATTTTGGTTTGTTTTTGAGTTTCATAGGCGCGGTGGAATTGCTCTTCGGTGATATAGCCGAGGTTGATGAGGAATTGGCCGAGGAACTCGCGTGGATCATTCGAGCTTGCGTTGATAATGGTGCCATTTTGCAGGCGTACCTGTTTGCGCACCCAGCCGCGCTCAAGGTTGAGTGTTCCCGAAGCCTTTTGCTTACCCAAATAGACAGCCATTTCTTCCATGGGCATTGTCTGCAAATCGCCGAACAAACCTTTCATTTTGTGCTCCAAATGTCGAAAGTGTTCTTGGGTTGACTTAATGCATAACCCCCAAAATCCTCATGGGCTGGAGTTTTGTGTTGCTGTGCTGTTTTGTTTTTTCGTATTTTCCCCCTTTAAAGGGTGACTCTTCTAATGTGCAATGAATCCTTTGTAAACAGTTCCTTGACATTCTAAGCGATTTTGGGGTCAGTTCCAATACATAAGCTTAGAGTGTGGTTTTAATAACGCGAGTTAACAGTCTTTGAGGCATGGAGGAGCCGTCCCTAAAAAGCATTGGGGTGAAGCGGGCAGGAAAAGGCGGGCTAAGGGGCTAGAGTTGCTTGCATAGGGGGGTCTGTTTTTTCTAATAAGCAAGGGAGGGGCGAGGGTCCATCGGTTTCAGTTTCGCGTAGTTTTATTGCATTTTCATGGCTTTATTGGTTTTTTTCAGGGGCATATTTTTGGGAAGGCAGGCCTATTGTGAAGCATTTGAGGAATATGGCTGTGGTAGGCACCGGCCTCATAGGGGCTTCGGTGGGTTTGGCGGCGAAGAAGGCCTTTCCTCAAATGCGCATATGGGGGGTGGACAAGAGTGCCCGGGCGTTGGAGGAGGCGCATTCCGTGGGGGCCATAGACGAGGTTGTGGCGATGGAGGAGGCGGCACATGCGGACTTGCTGTGTTTGGCCATGCCCATGCGTTATTTGCCTGAGGTATTGAAGCAATTGGGGCCTGCTCTCCGTGAGGGGCTATTGTGGATGGATGTAGGGAGCAGCAAGCAGAATGTACTTCAGCAAGTAGAGGCGGCATTGGGGAGGGTGCCGTCGCATTTTGTCCCTTGTCACCCTTTGGCAGGCAGTGAGAAGGCGGGGGCGTTGGCGGCGCGAGCGGAGTTATTTGTAGGCAGCAAGTTGTTATTGGTACCGCACGAGGCTATGGCGAGGGGTGCCCGGGAGGAGATAGGTTTTTTTTGGAAGGCGTTGGGGGCTAAGGTGGTGGAAATGACGGCCAAGGAGCATGACGACATTTTGGCTTTTACGAGTCATTTGCCGCACCTTTTGGCTTTTGCTTTGGCCAATGCTTTGGGGGAGGACAGTCCGAGTTTGCATGCGGGCATGGGGCCCGGTTTTTTCAGTTTCATGCGGCTTGCGAAGAGTGAGCCTTCCTTGTGGGAAGACATTTGTATGGCCAACCGAGAGGCTTTGCTTGTGGCCATGCAGCGCTACCAGGCGGAGTTGAGCTGTCTTCAAGCCGCCTTAGAGGAGGAGCCCAAGGGGCAGGCCTTGTTGAGGTTGTTGGAGCAAGCTTATGGGCGCAGGCGAGCATGGGGGGAGTCTTCCAATTAAAGAGATTTTTTTTGCCCTCCGGGCGGGGGTTAAAAGCATTTTTTTTAGAGCGTTATTTTAGTTTAAAAATAGTTTTTTTCGCCTTGCAGGCGGCTTTATTTTGCCTCTTTGAGGAGTATTTTTTGGGCCTGCGGCCCGGCTGTTTTCAAAAACAATTCTTCTGCCCTCCGGGCGGGGTTTTTTGGTGCTGGGCCTGCGGCCCGGGCATTTCCGCTGCGCGGCAGCAGCAGGTTTCGCCTACCGGCGAGTCACTTTCTTTTGCATGCGCAAAAGAAAGTAACCAAAGAAAAACCACCCTCCGGGGGCCCCTTAGCGGGGGGCTAAGCCTCATTCGCAACCCCTTTCGAGCTTCCCTTAATTCGTTTGCATCAGGAGGGGCCGTACACGCGGTGCAAGGTTGAAACGTATCAGCACAGTCCTCAGAGCCCCCTCCTTCGAGTGCACTGCGGCCTCAAAACTCGCCACCGTTGGCGCCATGCAGACGGCAGAGGGCTCGGGTTTGAGTCCTCCAGGCAGCAGAGGGTTGGGCAGGGACGCCTGCCGGCGTCCCTTCGCTTTTATGCTGCCTTGCATTTCATTCTTAAAAGCACTTCTCTATTGAAAAAAAGGAAATATTCTGATAATATTCTAATAATATTTTGATAAAATAAAGTCTCAGAAAAGGGGTGCAGGCTTGTGATCCGCATTCGGCCCGTCTCGGACCTTCGCAACAAATTTCCCGAAATAGAGCGTGTCGTCAACGACGGGGAAGCTGTTTTCCTGACGAAAAACGGCTATGGGGCCATGGTTGTCATGAGTCTCGAAAAATATGCACAACTGACGGAGAACTTGAAGTTGAAGCTGAAGAAGGCCGACCGTGCTGCCGCTGCTTCTGCAGAGCGCCACAACCACAAGACGGTTTTTTCGCGGCTGAAAAAGGGGCTCCATGCCAAAGCGCGTTAGTTTGCGCTACCCCCCTTGCCTTCCCCCAAAAACCAAGCTATAAGCTCAAACAGGTGCTGAACACACCTCCAATAGCGGATTTGCCTCGCCCGACAGACGTGGTTTTTTTGTGCCATTTTGGCCGGGTAGCGCGAAAGCCGAAAAACAGCCCGTGAGGGCTAAGGCCTCGGGCCGACTATTGGCGGTGTTCAAGTACCTGGCCTTCCCCTTGAACAAGGGAAGCGTCTCACTACCAATAGGAGGCCAATATGGCTGACAACAAGACGGAAACGAATAGGGGGCCACCCCCAACACCTCCCATTTTAAGTGCCCCTCGCCGCCCACCTGTTTTGAGGGTGGGGGCTCAAACGAGTTAAGAAACCGTCATTCATGAAAACCTCGGCCCCCGCCTTCTTCATTGGAGGCGGGGGCTTTGTTGTGCTAGACTCGCTTATTCAAAACCATTGGCTTGCCATGCATCATCGCCACCTCAACCACCAGCGTTTTACGCTTGCTGCGATTGACGACGTTATTTCACGCGGCCGTTGGAACGACTGGGCCAAGCTTCGTCAAGCAGCCTTGGCAGATGCTTCCCTGCTGAAGAAGATTGAACAAGTATGTCGCCCTCGTGTGGCCTGTCCTTATGCCCAACGCTACCACTTTTGGATGAACTATGCCGAAGCACACCGGACCGATGCCTGATTGGGAGCTTGTGCTCTCATCCGCCGCACGCCTCCAGGGTGTCCTGCCGGAGGCGGTATTGGTTGGAGGCACGGCTTCAGCAATCTATGCGAAACACCGCTTTTCGCGAGATGCAGACCATGTGTTGATGGATTTACGTCACCACTTCGACGAGGTGTTGGCCCTGCTTGAGTCTGTTGCCGGTTGGGAAACTGCCCGTGTGCAACGCCCTGTTCAAATTCTCGGCAGTCTTGATGGCATTGAAACCGGGATTCGTCAGCTTGTCCGCCAAAAGCCGCTGGAAACGACTTTTGTGAAATTCCACGGCGAACAAATTCGCCTCCCAACGGAGAGAGAAATTTTGCGCATAAAAGGCGTGCTCATTCTCAAACGCAACGCCACGCGGGACTACCTCGACTTCGTGGCATTGGCCGATTATGTGGGCGACGAGAAACTCGCGCTTGCCTTGCAACCCTTCGACGAACTCTATCCACAGGACAATGGGGAGTCCCCCTTGCAGCAGTTGCAAACTCAGCTTGCCAATGCTTTGCCCTATGACTTGGAAGAGACGGAACTCCACGAATACAAAAACCTTGAGCCGCGTTGGCACGAATGGAAAACCGTGAAGGCTGCTTGCTCGCGCATTGCCACAGTCATTTTCGATAGGCTGTGCAACCTGGAAAACGAGGGGGCAAGCTAGACGAAACCGATGAAAACAATGACGGGCTCCCAAAGGAGACCCAACCCTGAGAGGGCTCAACCCATATCCATTCGAAGTACGGGCTAAGAGGCCTCCCCCCCACTCCCCTAAACCCCCCTCACTCCTCCTGAGGCGGCGGCATTTTCCCATGGACAAGCGTTTTCTCAAACGCCCTGAACGCCACATCCACTTTCTCGCCGCGTACCGCCTGCACGAGGCCCAGGCCGAAGGTGGGGTGGTTGAGGAAGTCCCCCTCGGCGAAACTTTCCCTGGGGCTATAGTTACGGGCTTTGGAAGCGTCTGCTTCAGCCAGGAGTTGGAGGATGGAGGAGGCTTTGGAGGAGGAGGCTTTGGCCCGGGAAGGGCCTAGGGAAGGCGTACGCCCGGGGGCAGGGGAGGGGGCAGTGGGGGTAGAGGAGGCACTCCCCGGCGCCGTCTTGCGCATAGCATGTTGCGTCTGGCACGTATTGCAGCGCACCCGAGCAATGCGGATGTCCACCATCGCCAGAATGGTATGCGCCAACTCCATACGGCAGCGGCCGCAATAGGCGTCAACTTCCCCGCCCACTTTGTTTGTTTTTCGAAAAGGCAGCATAGGGTGTGTGAGAAAAAGTGGAGATTTCGCCTTTAGCATGCCAAGGCTAGAGTGCAGCGTTTTTTATTCAGCCGAGCCAGGAATGTCCCCGCCATGACTTTTCCGAATCTTCCCATCCCCATCCCCAAGCGTCGCGCCCTGGACTTGCCCATACGCCCGACGCGTGCAGAAATTTCCCACAGTGCCCTCCTCCATAACCTGGAATTAACCAAAACCTGGGCCTCCCCCTCCCCCCTCCTGGCCGTGGTGAAAGCCAACGCCTATGGCCACGGCGCCGTAGACGTCGCGCGCACGCTGGAGGCCGGCGGGGTATGGGGCCTGGCCGTCGCCCTGGTAGAAGAAGGTGTAGAGCTACGTCACGCCGGCATAGGGGGGCGGATAGTGGTGATGGGGGGGGCCTATGCCGGGGCCTGGCCCCTGGTGGTGGAGCACGGGCTGACGCCCACCTTGTTTCGCAAGGCGCATTTGCAGGAATATGGCCGCTTGTTGCGCAGCCTGGGGAAAGAGGCCGACGTGCACATAAAGGTGGACACAGGCATGGGGCGCAACGGCGTGGTGCTAACGGAGTTAGAGGAATTTATTGCGGAGCTCAAGGCCTGGCCCGAGCTTCGCCTGGAAGGTTTGTGCACGCATTTGGCCTGCGCGGAGCAGGTGGGGGCCGAGTTGACGGGCCTGCAGTTGGGGCGTTTTGAGAAGGCCTTGGCCTGTTTTCAGCGTTTGGGTTTCAACCCCGCGTGGCGTCACATTGCCAACACAGCGGCGACGCTTTCTTTGCCCGAGGCGAGGGACGGCAAGCTTTTCAACCTGGTACGCCCCGGCGGCGCCCTCTATGGCCTTTTCCCCAAGGGCTGGCCCAGGAGTTTGCCTTTGCGAAGGGTACTCTCCTGGAAGACGGGGATTACGCATTTGAAAACATTGTCTACGGGCGACTCCGTCAGTTATGATGCGACGTGGAAGGCCACGCGGGCGACACGCGTAGCGACTTTGCCGGTGGGTTATGCCGATGGTTTTGGGCGCGACTATTCCAACAGAGGCGAGGTGTTGTTGCATGGGCGAAGGGCGAAAGTCATCGGCCGTGTCGCGATGGATTTTTGCCTGGTGGATGTGACTTCCATTGAGCAAGCGGCCGTAGGCGACGAGGTGGTGTTGTTGGGCGAGCAAGGGGGCGAATGTTTGGATGCCGACGCTTTGGCCGAATGCATTGACAGCCTCCACTATGAAGTGTTGTGCGGCATAGGAGCGCGAGTCCCCCGTATTTTGGTTGAATGATTTAAAGTCTCGTTCTCAACCCCTAGACCGGTTAAAAGCCACTGTTGAGAGACGGCAGTATGGGTATACTGCCAGGAGAATGGAAATGTTCAAAAAGTTTTTTATTGCTTTGTCATTGGGTACCCTAGCGGCGCTGGGTTTATGGCTATCAACGGTTGTTATGGATGGAGGATTTTCCGCCCATGCGCGGCCTTTGAATGTGAAGAAAAAAATGCCCAACCCTGCCGCGGAGTCGCAAGCAACCCAACGTGGTTTGGCGGAGGTGCCTTCGCCTTTGCACTTGTTGCCCGGAAAAATTTGGCCCCCCCCCACGCCTCGTGTGGCTTTGAGCTCAGAAATATTTTCAGATGCTTCGACGCAAAATGCTGCTGCATTGTTGGATGGGAAGTTTCGTGATTTTGGTTGGCAGGCAGGAAAGCCTGCTGCGAATTCCAAGGCGCGTCCCCCTTGGGCAGCCGTCAAGTTTGCCAAAAGCCACAGCCATATTTTGGTGCAATGGACAGCCTCTGGAAACAGCGACTATAACCAAACCACCTATGGCGCCCCCGGCCACTATGCCGTTTTGTTTTCGAAGAATTCCACCAACGGCGAAGACGGTGATTGGCGCACAGCGGTTGAAGTCCAAAACAACCGTGTACGTACGCGCAGCCATTGGGTGGAGTTGCAGCCGGGAGAGGTTTTTTTGCGTTTTGAGATTCGAGCTGCGGCGAAGGATTGTTACCCATATGGGGTACAAATAGATGAGCTTTCCATTTTTGACATGAGCATGTGCAAGGAGGGCGCTGTTTGTGACACCTGGGCTTTTGTGGGCGACAGCATTACGGCCATGGCGTTTGACAATTCGGCGCAACACCTTCCCAGTTTTGCCGATGGGGTACGTACAGGGGATTCGCGGAGGAGTCCGGTGGTATTAAATGGGGGTATAGGCGGAGAAAACATAGGGCACATAGAGCAGCGTATTAGCGAAATGATGGAGGATAACCCCGCCATTTATTATTGGGCCATAGGCATAGGCAGCAACGATTCTGCCGGCAACAACACGAATGTACAGCCCTTTGCGCAGACGCTGGAGAGTGTGGTGAAGAAGGTGATTTCCAAGGGACGTATGCCCATTTTGGCTAAAATTCCCTATGCCTCGGATGGGCAACATGAAACCATCCCCGCGTTTAACAGGGCCATTGAGGAACTCACCCAGAAATACCAACTTCCTGCGGGGCCGGATTTATATACGCACTTCAAAAACCACCCGGAGCAATTGGCGGATGGCCTGCACCCTACCGACGAAGGGGTGAAGGCTTTGCAGGCCCTATGGGCCCAAGTGGCCTTGACTTTGGAGCCACCGGGAGCGCCCTCTCCTTAAAGTGCTTGACTCCCTTGAGGTGCTGACATAGTTGCCCTGTCCACCTGTCCCCGTCGTCTAGAGGCCTAGGACGCTGGCCTTTCAAGCCGGCAACACGGGTTCGAATCCCGTCGGGGACATGGCTTTGCCGTCACAGGTGTCCACCCCAGTCCACAGTGCTGCGGTGGGCATTCGTTTTTAGGGGGAATTGGCCATCTATGGGCTGATGTTTATTCAATATTCATCTTCCCCTCTCCAGATGGCCTCATCGCCTGAATGACGGATGCTCTGTGCGCCGGAGCCTTCATCTCAGATCCAAGTTGCGCCATTCCGCCCAAATGTCGTCTCTGTGAATTTTACCGTCAAACTCGGAGTCTTTGCCCGCAGTTTCGAGTCGCGTGAAATATTCCGGGTGCTCAAGGAGAAACCTGCAAGCCCTGCGCAAGTCTTTATATTCATCTCCAGAAAACATCGGATCGTTCACAATCGCTTCCAAGTCGTTCAGGCCGATGATGTCGTCTTCCTTGATGAACCCCCTTCCACTTGTATTATAGGCTTCGTCAACCGTGGAAAACCAACGCCCAAGTTGATAGACGGCTTCCGCATATCGCTCCTCCGGGCCCATTTTCTTAAAGGTTTCCTTTTTAGGTAGCTGGCCATGATCAGGAGGAGTATCAAAATCATCACTTCCCTCCCCACTTGCCCGGCAGACGGGAGACGTTGGCAACCCCGTCACCTTCTTTGGATCCAAGGCAGCGAGCGTCGGGTTGGGCTTTCCATTTTCAAACCCATCACTCAACTGCTTTTTTGAAGCCAAACTTTTATCCACCGCATTTCCGCTTCTCTGAATGTTCTGTGGTGTCGTGTTGACTGCTCTGCTTTTGGGTATGTTGATGGACATGGCTTCTAACTCCTTTAAAAAACGTGAAAAATAAATGTGCTCAACAAATGCCCCCTCACCCCCTCCTCCTCGAAAATATTTTTCGCTACATTGTCGCCTAAACGAGCACAGCTGCATACATTATCGGTATTGCACCCACAAAGTTGCCAATGTTGTGCAAAAAAGATGTATTTTCTTCTAATATATGGAAATCATTTGGCCGACGGCACCACAGATAAAAGCGCCTGTCGGCTTCTCGCCAAGCCTCCTCAAAGCGGCGTTGGACTTTGGCAAGCTTGCATTCGGCGAATGCGTCAGCGTCCAAGACGACGCTGACGCACCGCTTCGGCGAGCAGATGAAGCACGGCGAGGCTGTCGTCCCAGCCGATGCAGGAGTCTGTTATGCTTTGGCCATATTCCAGCGGTTTGCCCGGAATCAACTCCTGGCGGCCTTCCTTGAGGTGCGATTCAACCATTGTGCCGAAAATCCGTTTGTCGCCGCCGGAAATTTGCGCGGCCACATTGCGGGCGACGTCGAGTTGACGCTTGAATTGCTTGCTGCTGTTGGCGTGCGAAAAATCAACCATCAGCCTGGCGTTGAGTCCGGCTTTGCCCAATTCCGCACAGACGGCTTCAATGCTGGCAGGCGCATAGTTGGGCGAGTTGTCACCGCCGCGTAAAATAATGTGGCAATCCTCATTGCCCGCAGTGGAGACAATGGCCGAACGGCCGGCCTTCGTCACCGACAGGAAATGGTGCTGACTGGATGCGGCGCGGATGGCGTCAATGGCAATGCGCACGTTGCCGTCGGTGCCATTCTTAAAGCCGATGGGACAGGACAGGCCCGATGCGAGCTCCCGGTGCACCTGGGATTCTGTCGTGCGCGCGCCAATCGCGCCCCAGGCGACAAGGTCAGCCGTATATTGCGGGGTGATCATATCCAGAAACTCGGTGGCGCAGGGCACGCCCAATTCGTTGATGTCGCGCAACACCCGGCGCGCCAGTTGGAGGCCGGTGTTGATTTCAAAACTGCCGTCGAGGTGCGGATCGTTGATCAATCCCTTCCAGCCTATGGTTGTGCGCGGCTTCTCGAAATATACCCGCATCACCACAATCAGCTCGTTGCTCCAACGTTCGCGCTGCTCCTTCAGGCGCTGCGCATATTCAAGTGCGGCTTGCGAGTCATGAATGGAGCAAGGGCCGATGACGACAACCAGGCGATCGTCCGCGCCATGCAGCACGTGGTGGATATTTTGGCGTACGGACCAAGTGGTTTGTGCGGCAGCTTGGCTGATAGGACAGCTTTGGTGGACATGGGTTGGCGTCAGGACTTCTCTGATTTCTTTGATGCGGACGTCGTCAATAACGGGTTGCATGGTAGAGCCAGGGAAATGCGTGGTGGGGGACGGATGTCGGCTTCACAAACTGTCGCCAAAGTCAGCCCTGAAAGCCTGCATCAGTTTTTCAGGCCAGTCACTGAGGGCTTCGAGTCGTCCCATGAAGAAGCGCAGGACGGAAGGCTCTTCGACGAAGCGCAGGCCGCCTATCAGCTTGCGTTGGGTATAGAGCCAGTGCAGCCTGTCTTCGACATATTTCACCTGCGACAGGGTGAATACCCGGCGCGGGAAGGCCAGCCGCAACAACTCTACGTCGGCGAGGATGTCGTTTCCGTGTTGATCTCGCGTGCTGGACAAAGTGCCGCGCTCCATGCCGCGCACACCGGAAATTAAATAAAACGCCGCCGTCAGCGCGCCTGCTGGATATTCTGTTTGCGGAAGATGCGGCAAAAAGCCCCTTGCGTCCACGTGACAACCCAAGCCCCCTGCGGGCGTCACGACGGGAATGCCGAGCGTCTCCAGACGTTCCACCAAATAACGGATGAAGGAAGGGCTTTGGGCGATGATGGTTTCGTCGGTGGTTTCGCGCAGGCCAACCGCCATGGCTTCTATTTCGCGCACGGACATGCCGCCATAGGTGAGAAAGCCCTCAAACAAGGGAATCAGCACTTTCATTTTATCAAAAATCTCTTGCCGATTGGTGCAGATGGCGCCGCCACGCGATGAGCTGACTTTTCGGCTGGAGAAATAAACAATATCCGCCAGCGCACACATTTCGAGCAAAATACTGGCAATGCTGGCCTGTTGGAATTCCGGCTCGCGCTGTTTGATGAACCAGGCATTTTCGCCGATGAGACTGGCATCCAGCACCAGCGGAATGCCGTTTTCTTTGGCGACCTGAGCGACTTCACGCAGGTTGGCCATTGAAAACGGCTGGCCGCCAATCAAGTTGGTGGAGGCTTCCATGCGAATCAGCGGCACATTTTGCACACCGTGGCTCGCAATTGCATGGCGCAATTTGGCAATGTCCATGTTGCCCTTAAACGGGTTGCTGCTTTTTATCTGCAAGGCTTCGTCGTGCAGCAACTCAGCGATTTTACTTCCGTTCAGCTCAAGGTGCGCGAGGGTGGTGGTGAAGTGATAATTCATCGGCACCAAGTCGCCGGGTTTGACATAGCTGCGGAAAATGACGTTTTCTGCGGCGCGTCCCTGGTGCGCCGGCAGCACAAGACGCTTGCCGAATACGTCTTCAACGGCTGAGCGCATGCGCTCGAAACTTTGCGAGCCGGCATAGGCATCGTCGGCCTGCATCATCGCGCCCATTTGTGTATCGCTCATGGCATTGGTGCCGCTGTCGGTCAGCATGTCCAAATAAACGTCGCTGGTTTGCAACAAAAAGGTGTTGAAGCCGGCGCGGCGGATGGCCGTCAGCCGCTCTTCAATCGGCGGCAAATGGAGTTTCTGCACAACGCGGACTTTGTGCATTTCCAGAGGAATGTTTTCACCACTAAAAAAACGCACGGAAGGAGAAGCGCTTTTTTCAGGAATGCATGAAGAATGGCTCATGTTTTTGCTTTCTGGGTTGGGTGACAGGTGTTGCCTCAACACCTCGTTGTGGGCTCCGTAAAATACCTACTCTTCCAAAACCAGCTTTGGCAACGGCAATGCGTTGGGCAACGCTTTTTTATTCAAGACAGCCTGGCTATATGTCGTTAGACTGTCTCAGCTATGGTGTCCCCAATGCAACTTGAATTGCGTGTGGCTTGTGAAGCCGATACCGAAGAAATTGTTGCTCTTGTGAATGGAGCCTATCACCCCGCCTCCAAAGAGTCATGCTGGACACACGAATCCAACCTCATCTTCGGCAGAAGGACGACCCCCCAACAAGTGCTTTCCCTATTTCGCGAGCAATCTGCCATTTTGCTTTTGTGTCTTGAGTCGAAAATAGTGGCGTGCGTGCATGTAGAAACCAACCAGTTTGGCACTGCTTATATTGGAATGTTGGCAACGGAGCCTCAACGGCAGACTCAAGGGCTTGGCAAACAAATGCTTCTCCATGCGGAAAGCTATGCCAAAGAGCATTTTAAGGCGTCGACATTCAAAATGTTGATTCTCTCCGCGCGACCAGAGCTTTTGGCTTTCTATGAGCGACGCGGTTATGTACAAACCGGGGAGATAGAGGAATATCCCTTTGCGGAGATTGGGCAGCCCATTGTCTCCGGCCTTCATTTTCTCTCACTCATGAAGACAATGCCTAAGCTCACCGCGCCCTAAGCCTGGCCCCCATCCCCCATTTTGACAAGTTAACGGATATTGGAAACCAACTGTTTTCATAGTTGTTTTGCGTTTGGAATTTGCGACGGCCTTACCGACAACGCTGGGGAGGGATGGGGACGAAACCTTTAAGGGCCCCTAGCTTGCTAAGCTCTGCCCCCCCAGCTTGCTAAAGAAGTTAGCCAGTAACTGACAAAAGAAACTGTTGGTTTGCAATGGGTGCGCTGTGTCTGAACCAGGGCTGTCGGCCTCAGCCTGGAACAGCCTTGCGAGCGTCCAGTCGGCGCATAATATATTTCTCTACCTCGACGACGAAGAAGACAAGGGTGCCGAGTGCTAGGGGCGGCAACCACTCGATCCATCCCAGCGGTACGGTGCCGAATACGTTATTCATGAACGGCAAATAGACGACGGCAAGCTGAAGCAAAAGCATCAGCCCGCACACCACGAAAACCGCCTTGTTTCCAAAAAAATGAAGAGCATATGCCGGTTGGCGGATACTCCGGCTGTTGAAAAGGTGAAACGCCTGGCACATGACGATGGTTTGCAAGCTGAGGGTGCGGACCTGGGCCTCTGAATAGCCCAAGCCGAGCAGCCAGACGCCCAGGGCAAGCGTCATTCCTCCAATCAGCACGGAAACGAAGAAAATACGCCAAATAAAATAGCGGCTCAGCAGGGACTCCGCCGCATTGCGCGGAGCTCTGCGCATGATGCCGGGTTCCGCCGGCTCGAAGGCCAGGGCCAGGGAGAGGGTGATGGAGGTGACCATGTTTACCCATAGGATTTGTACCGGCGTGAGGGGGATAAGGGTACCGAAGAGGATGCCTGCGATGATTAAAAAGCTTTCTGCCCCGTTGGTTGGGAGAATGAAGAGGATGGTTTTTTTCAGGTTGTCATAGACTCGGCGGCCTTCCTCTACCGCCGCCGCAATGGTGCTGAAGTTGTCGTCCGCCAGCACAATTTCCGCCGCGTCCTTGGTGACCTCCGTTCCCTTAATCCCCATGGCTACGCCCACATCGGCCCGGCGTAGGGCCGGCGCGTCGTTGACCCCGTCGCCGGTCATCGCGCAAATGGCGCCGTGCGCTTGCAGGGCTTTGACCAGCTTCAGTTTGTGCTCCGGACTGGTGCGGGCGAAAATGTCATATTTGCGAGTAGCGGCATAGAATTGCTCCTCACTCATCTCGTCAAGCGCATGGCCCGTCAGGGCGTTTTCCCCGTCGCCAATGCCCAGTTCCTTGCCGATGGCCTTGGCGGTGTCCACATGATCCCCAGTAATCATTTTCACCCGAATGTCGGCTGCATGGCACACGGCAATGGCTTCCACCACCTCTTCGCGGGGGGGGTCGACAATGCCGGCGAGTCCGAGGAAGACAAGGCCTTCGTTCAAATGTCCATGGGCAACGGTTGTTTGCTCGGAGGCAACATATTTCATCGCCGCACCGAGCACGCGCTTGCCTTGGGCCGCAAGCCGGGCGACCGCCTTTTCCCACCCCTCCCGTTCCAAGGGTACGGACCCCTCAGCCCTCATCTCCAGCTCGGCCATGGCCAACAGCCTGTCTGGAGCACCTTTCACATACAACAGCTTCCCCCCCTTCTCGTCGGATAGGGTAGCCATATATTTATATTCAGAGTCAAAAGGCAGGGTAGCAAGGCGGGGTGGGGGGTGAGGGTTTAACCCCGCCTTCTCATAAACGGCCAGCAGTGCGCCTTCGGTAGGATCTCCCTGTACCGTCCAGGTATTTTGCGTCTCTTGCAACAATGCCGCATCGTTGCAGTGCCTAAAACAGCTGAGCAGCCGATGCAGCAAGGAGCCTTCGCCCATGGGCGCCAAACCCTCCCCCTGGCGTATTTCCCCCGTCGGCGCATAGCCTGAACCGGTGACGTCAAAGACAGCGTTGTAGACGACGAGGTTTTTCACCGTCATCTCGTTTTTGGTGAGGGTACCCGTTTTATCCGAGCAAATGACGGAGACGGAGCCGAGGGTTTCGACCGAGGGCAGGTTGCGTACAATGGCGTTGCGCTTGGCCATATTTTGTACGCCAATGGCGAGGATGATGGAGAGGATGGCGGGCAGGCCTTCGGGGATGGCCGCAATGGCGAGGCCGATGGTGGAGAGCAAGAGTTCCGAGGGCCCATAGTCGCGGAAGAAATGGCCGAAGAGATAAACCAGGGCGGCAACGCCGATAATGACAAAGGAGACGGTTTTTCCGAAGGCGGCCATCTGCCGTATCAGCGGCGTCGTCGTATCCCCCACCTCGGCCATCAGTTGGCGTATACGCCCTATTTCCGTATCCATACCTATATCCACCACCACGCCATAGCCTGTGCCTGCGCTGACCGTAGTGCCGCAATAGGCCATGTTGGAGCGGTCGCCCAACAGGGTTTCAGGGGGGAGGGGGAGGGGTTGTTTTTCAGAGGGGAGGGCTTCGCCGGTGAGGGCGGACTCCTCCACGCGCAAATGCTCCGTCCGGAAAAGGCGCAAGTCGGCAGGCACCTTATCGCCGGGGGAGAGGTAGACAATGTCGCCGAGCGTCAATCCCGCGGCATCCACGTCCATGCGTATGCCGTCACGGATGACCGAGGCCCGCAAAGAGAGCAGGCTCCGAATGTCGTTGAGGGCCTTTTCTGCCTTGTTTTGCTGAAAATAGCCGATGGCTGCGTTGACGAGGACGACGACGAGAATGACCGCCGTATCGACATAATGCCCGAGAATAAGGGTAACAAAAGCGCAGACGAAAAGAATATAAATAAGAACATCGTGAAAATGCTTAAGAAAACGGATAAAAGCAGGCTTTGCCTTGGCGGCCGGAAGCGCATTGGGGCCGAATTCCTCAAGCCTTTCGGCCAGCTGTGTGGCGGACAATCCCACATCAGGTTCGGTCTTCAATTTTTCCAAAACGACTTTGGCATCCTTGGCGAACCATGGAGCATGGCTATGGACATAGCGCTCTTTCATGGGAGGCTCCTTGCTGTTTGCAGGGTATTCATTGGCTAACAACGTCCATTGGTGAGGCGTTAACGAACCCAAAATTTTGAGTGACCAGGAATGAATAACTGTCGCACGGTCCGAATGGGGGGAAGTTCTCGTCCCGTTTTCCGTTTTTTGGGAATACGAGGCATTTTTAGCTGATATGACGACCCCTTGGCGGCATTTCCGCCCGTTGCAGCAACGCCATTCAACTTAAAACCGGTTTAGGGGTGTAACATTTCGAAACCTAAGGCGTATCTTAAATAGTTATCTTCGACCATGAGGCATTTTATCCATGAAGATCTACGCTAAGGCTAAAATACCTGCCCCTCCCCGCAACCCTATGCTGCCGATAGCCAATGCCCTGACACATAAGGCGCAACTGTGTAGCGCGTTGTGCCGTGCAGGCGTTCAACCTCGCCTCGAAGTGGGCGCGGTGAATGACCCGCTGGAGCTTGAGGCAGACAGGGTTGCCGAGCACCTGATGCGTATGCCGGAGCCCCTTGCGGGGGAGCCTCCGCTGTCTCTTCAAACACCACAAGCAAACTGGCCAAAGGCCAAAGCTTCTGAGGGGCCAACCGCCGTCGCTACCCCTCAGCTGGAGTCCGACATTCATTCACTCAGCCAAGGCGGTACCCCCCTGGACACCGCCAGCCGCACCTTCTTTGAGCCGCGTTTTGGCGAAAATTTCAGCCAGGTGCGTCTCCACACCGACGCCCCTGCCGCCCAAATGGCTGACGCCCTGGGCGCCAAGGCCTTCACCCTCGGAAACGACATCGCCTTCGGCGAAGGCCAATATGCCCCCCACGCTTCGACAGGCAAAAACCTTTTGGGGCATGAGCTTGCGCATGTGGTTCAACAACGGGGTTCAAATGCTGGCGCACCCCAGACAAAGCGGGTGCAGCGAGAAGTGAAAGCTTTGCCGAGAGAACCGGAGAAAAAGAAGATTTTGCCATACGATCCACGCAACGAGGTGCTCAAAAGAGATAGATATAACCAATTCCTTCCTGAAGTTATCCTCAACAGTGGCCATCCGGAAGTGATCCGCGAATTTATAAAAGACTCTAACGAACAGGCCTATTCGTGGGAAATAGACGCGCTTTATGCGGATATTTATTCTAAGATGCAGAAGTTTCAAGAGCATTGCAAAGAGCCTGACGAGAATAAGAGGCTGATTTTGCTCAATAAGGTGACCGGCGAAGTCCATTTAATAGAAGAAGAGATAAAAGAACTCAAATTAAGGCACGATGTTCAAACCAAAGACGCGATAGATCAATTCAATACATATTATCTGAAGGGTTGGATGGGAAACTCACAGAAACGGAGTACAGCGCAGCTGGTGAGAGAAGCGGGCGAAAAATATAACGATTGGGTTTTCTATCTCGGGACGGAAGGTGAAGAAGTTACGAAGAACCCAGAGCTTTATATGAAGGGCACAGGGGACAGGCAGTCGATTGAAATGAACGACGTCAAACAGGGTGCTTTATTCGGCGACTGCTATTTTCTGGCAGCCATTGCAGCCATTGCCGGGAACCGGCGTGAGTTGATTCAGCGTATGATTGAGGACAACAAAGACGGCACTTATACGGTAACTCTTTATAGTGACGTCAACGATCCGACGAAGAAGGAAAAAATCACCGTTGATTTGAAGGTGCCTTCCGTGGCTCTGTTTCATGCCCAACTTTCGGGGGATACCAACAAAAAAGGCGCCCAAGAGGTTTGGCCCATCGTTTTAGAAAAAGCCTATGCCAAATATAAAGGCTCTTATGGAGCGATAAAGAATGGGGGCCTTTCCGTGGATGTGTTTTATACCCTGACGGGAATCCCACCGCTTTCGCTTGAGGGCTCCCAGCTTTCTGCCGCCTTGATGGAGAGATATATTGCCCAAAAGAAGCCGATGGTTCTAGGCACCGGTCCCATGGCTCGAAGCACCCTTCAGGAGTATGAGCTGGGCTCTAAGCATGCCTATGCCATCAAGGAAGTGAGAACGCTTCGGGGCAAAAGATACCTGATACTCTATAACCCGTATGGCATGGAACATCCCCATCCGATTCCCATGGAAGAGGTGGGGAAACTCAGCATCAGTGTGTGTAACGTGAAATAATGACAACAGAAGCTGGCGATTTTTGAGCCCAGGGTTTGTGGACGGCATTCGAAATTCCCTGTTTTGCGCGCAACAAAAAAAACGCCGACGACGATAATGGGGTTATGGGCTGTTATTCCGACGGCCATAGGGTTTTTAAAGGTGAGGGAAGGGCTAGGTTATGGGAGCGATATCGGGTTTGGGGCAGGGTTTGGGCTTAGCTATGACGACGGGGGCAACAGCGAATACAGCGGTGAAGTCGGCGCTTCTGAGCAACCGGGTGGATAAGTTTGAGGGGAATGCGGTGAGTTGGGCGCCGGCGCCAGCACCGGCACCGAGTTATGAGGAGCGCTATGCGCAGGCACTCAACATGCTGGACACCTATTTTGACGTGCTCGACACCGCGGCCGGGATAGGCAAAAAGGACGGCAAAATCGGCGAGAAAGACTTGAAAGCGGCCTTGAAAAATTTGGCTTTTCCCGAAGAGCTGCGAGAGGCTTGCCGTTTCCTCCTCAACAACAAGTCCGCCTTTAAGCATTTGAAGAGTGGGTGGTGGAGCAGCACCATTAACAAAAAAAGCGTGGCCAACGCACTCTCAAAACTTCCCGAGTCCCTAAGACGGCCAAACGTCATGGACTCCGCTTACCAAGCCAAGTGGGCCAACGCACTCAACCAACTCAACTTCTATTTCGACTTGCTCGACACCGCTGCTGGGAAAGGCAAAAGAGACGGAAAAATTGGGCACTCAGACTTGAAGGCGGCTTTGAAAAACCTTTCCTTGCCTCAAGAATTGCGTGAGGCTTGCCGTTTTTTCCTCAACAACCCGGCTGCCTATAACCAACTCGACGCTGCTGCGAACGGCAAGAGAAACGGCCTTATTAGCAAGCAAGACATAGCAGCAATGCTTGAGGGCTTGCCCGCCGGGGCATTCAGACGGCCAAGCGTCATAGACACCGTTTACCAAGCCAATTGGGCCAACGCTCTCAACCAACTCAACCTCTGTTTTGATTTGCTGGACACCGCTGCCGGAAAAGGCAAAAAAGACGGCCTCATTGGGCACTCGGACTTGAGGGCGGCTTCGAAAAACCCTGCCTTGCCTCAAGAGTTGCGTGAGGCTTGCCGTTTTCTCCTCAACAACCCGGCTGCCTATAACCAGCTTGACGCCGCTGCGAACGGCAAGAGAGACGGCCTCATCAGCAGGCAAGACGTGGCGACGGCATTGCAAATTGGCAAGACGGGCCTAGGGGACGAAGTCGACGCGCTGGCAGCCCTCTCACCCAGTCTGTGGATGGATTTGGAGCGGCTTAAAAGCGAGGGTTGGAGAATTAAATATGGGGACTTAGAGTCTGGTGTTCTTGGCGTCTGCAACAGCTCTAAGAAAACGATTACTATCAGCAATAACTCAAAAGAATATCCGATATCCGTGATAGCGACTTTGGCTCATGAAATCGGCCATACAAAAGACCCCACCCGAATTGACTACAGCTCAAAGGAAGCCTATGTCAACAGCAGGCTTGCCGGCGAAGGCGCCGCAGAGATGAACGGCATTGAGGTTCATCGTGAGATTTTGGCCAATGGTGGACCCAATATCGGCTATTCTAGACCGGCTTATGATGAGATTTATGAGCGATATCTCAAGGGTGAGATAGATGCGGCCAGAGTCCGCAAAGAACTCGGAGACCTCCGCGCGGATATAGGAAACCCCTCATACCGCGAAGGCTTTGAGAGTTGGTATGACGAATATTATGACAAGTCCGCCAGATGATTTTTCGCCATTTCCCCAAAAGTTTTAAGGTATTCATGGGAAGCTAACCCTTTTTATAAAATTTTAGAAGCTCTGTAGTCAAAATACAGCTAATATAAGAATAACGAGGTGGATAGGGGAGGACGTTGCTCCCCGAATATCAGCCGCGTTTGAGGGGGAAGGGGGGTATTTTGAAGCACTGACTTGTTCGTATTTAGTTTCATTCCATGAGCATTGCAAGCATTGGAGCCAGCAGCTTAAACCCGATATCGTTGACGCAAAACAGCGCGGTGTCACAGATTTCCAGCGCGCAGAATGCGGTGGAGGAGGTGACGGCGGCAGCCGAGTCCTCTCTTTGCGCAAAGGATGTGTTTGAATGTGGAGATCTGCCTTCTTTGTGGGAGGACCACATGTCCATAGGGGAAGAAGAGCAGGCAAAGCTGCTTTCTTTGCTAGGGAACCTCCAGGTGGAGAAGAGCGTGGCGGCGACCGACGACGCCTCTGCCGGTTCTGCTAAAAAACGGGTCATCGCTATTCGGAGTCAGGGTTTAGAGGCCTATGAAAATGGAACACTCAATGTAGCTAAGGGTACCAGCCACGTCGCGGTTTATCTTGTAGGTGAGGAGGGGAAGATTCTCGATACGTTTAGTTTTGGTCCAGATAAGACTGGGGACAACAATAACCTGATCAATCTGTTTAGAGTCACCTATCCCGGTCTAACCGATTATCCTATGAAAGGAGAAGTTCTCTATTGGGAATTTCCTTTTGAAGACAAGCAAGACGCTTCCAGATGCCAGGAGGCGTTTGAAGAAGCCAAGAACCCCCCCGGGGGATCGGCAATGTACAAACCAAGGAATCGCTTTGGCAGAACAATGTGGCGTTCCCATGCCCGATGCGAGAAGCCCCGTTGAATTTCGGTTGGGTAATGATCGCACCCTCACAGCGTCAGATCCTGCTATATTGGTTCGGGGGCTCAACCTCTATAGCGGGGTTCATGCAACTCCCGGCAAATGAGCTGAACAATTAAAGGAGATCTATGGTGAGCCCAAGAGGGGTTGTATCAACAAGGGGGAGAAGGGGGATCAGCTAGGGAGCTGTCAACTCACCCCCTAGTCCTCAAAAAATTTCCCTCACCCCCCCGTTCCATGGGGCATGGAGGCGTTTGACGGTACTCGCTTCAGCATAGAACCGCTCTGGACAACGGAAGCTGGGCTGTTGCTTGTCAGCTGGACAACACCCAGGGAGCCTGTGTCCCGCCTACATTTCTCAAAATGGGCAGGTTGCGGCTCCCCCATTCCCAGACATTTTCAAAGTCCCATGCGCTGGCCCCGGCGTCCGTTGACCAGTTGCTGGAAGTCAGCCACCATTGGAGGTTAGAAACCGAGTCGTTGCCGCTGAGGGCGATGTCTTGGCCGTGGATGCTGAAAAGGCCAAATTCTAAAGTCGTTGTGTCCATCAGAACGTTGTCTCTATAGAGCGCCATGTTCTGTCGAGCATAATTCATGCTTGTCGCGGAAGATCTTCCTGCGATGCGCCCGATGGGCGTGGGGTTGTTGGTTACGCTGATTCTTGAGTTCAGCGCCACGCAATTTCTCTCGGTGCTGCCATCCCCGACGATACCGCCGATATAGCCATAGCCATTGCTGACGCGGCCTGTGGCATAGCAGTTTTCCACCGTGCCCGAATTCCACCCCACCACGCCGCCGACAAGGAAGGCCGAGCCGGAGTCGTTGATGTGACCCGTGGTATAGCAATTTCTGATCGTACCTTTGTTAGAACCCACCAGGCCACCCACAGAATATAAACTGTTGACATTGTTGGTGGTATAAGAGTTTTCCACCAGACCGCCCTCGTTGGCGCCCACCAGGCCGCCGACAATCCGGGCAGGCGTGGCAACGCTACCCGTAGCATAGCAGTTTGAAACGGTGCCGCCGTTGTTTATCCCCACCACGCCACCTACCGAACTGAGTGAACTGCTAATGCCACCGACATAACCTTCCATGGAACAATTTTGAACGGTGCCGAAGTCATTGAGCCCCACCACACCGCCGCCGGCAGCGCCAAAAGGTTCGACTCTGCCCGTGACGTGGCAGTTTCGCACGACGCCGCCGTTGTTTCTCCCCACCACGCTGCCGGCAGCGGGAGAGGAAGCGGTTATTATGTTGACATCCAACATTCCGAGGTTTTCTATCACAGCACCTTCGCTGATGATGCCAAACAAACCTCGCCCATCTTCGGAATCGGGATGAACGGGAAAAAAGCGAAGACCGACCATGTGGTTGTTGTTGCCGTCAAAGCTGCCTTCAAATGGGGCGGTGCTCGTGCCTATAGGCGTCCAGTTGTTTGCCAATAGAGGCAATACAACATTTTCAATCAGCCGATAGTGCCTGATCAGTCCTTCGGCTGTGTTTGCATAGCTGTTGAAGGCTTCCATGTTGGACTGTGTTATCGGAATAGGGCGGTTTTTTTCCAGGCCGTCCATGATGGGTATGCGGATGCTTTGAATTCCGCCTTGGGCCTCCGCTAGGTTGCTCAGACTCAGGCGAATGTTTGCCAAACCTTCGCTGAATATGTTCTCTTCGTCATAATAGACGGTGACAAGAAAATGCTTTGTGTTTCCCGCAAAGCTGCTTTCAACCTTTGCTGGCAAAACGGAGCTGAGGCTCAGTTCCACATTGGCTGCGTCGCTGTTGTTTTCAAACCCGGTGATGAAGACAGAGAAGCTGGCCGAAAGTTCAATCGGCGAGAGCGTTGTTATGTCGGGGAGCATTTCCACGAGGAGTTGTGGAAAGGCTGGGGAAGGAGGAGAAGGTGGAGAAGGTGGAGAAGGAGGAGAAGGCGGGGAGGGTGGAAAAGGAGGAGAGGGTTCCAGCGCTGGGGTACAGGAGAGGAGACATAGGAAGATGCCCAAGGCCAGTATGCACGTACTCAGTATCAATTTTTTCATCATGATTTCCTGATGGACGCATTTCCCGGCCTGTGCGTTTAATTTGAACTACATTATATTACTTTATACGAAATAGACTGCATACGTTGCAAGAGTGTTACTTCCAGTGTGCAGTAGGGGGGGGTGAAACCCCCGCGGGCCCTTCAAAGCGGCCCGCAGGGGGAAAGGGAGCAGGCCTTCAGTTTCCCGGCGCCGCCCCTACGCGGGGTTGAAAATAACTCACCACCGCGGCGAAGCTGTTGCCGACATTGTCCGTAGCCCGAGCGCCTACGCTCAACCCTATGAAGTTGCCCGCCTCTGAAAACTCCAAGTCCAATGGCAAATAAATGTCCATGCAGGAGCCATTTCGGCTCAGGTTGTCCTGGGAGAAATTTTTGACCATAGCTACCGTGATGGAGAGTATTTCCATGGAGTGCAGGCCACTGCCGTTTTCCGTGGCGCCATCCGGGCATATGCTGAAGGTCTCCCCTAGGACAACGTTGCCCACGAAGGTTGCCTTCAAAGACAGAGGGGGTAGGGTGTCGGCATTATAGGTGCGCTGCCTCGCTTCTTCCCTTGCCCCGGGTATTTGAGGGTTCTCCCCCGCTTGTACATATACCTCAAAGGGGCCTTCCATTCCCGTTCTTAGGTAGCCCCCCGGTATATTGCACGTCCACTTTGCCCTCTCGGCAGACAAAGCCTCCGCCCTACAACTGCCCTCCAACATGGCCCCATCGGCTAACCTTAACGCCCAGGCCTCAAAACCTTCCCCCGCCCCTGGCCCTGCTACCTCGGCCTCTATCTCAAAACCATTGCCGTTCAGCCACTCCGGCGCCCCTACCTGCTCTTCCTGCGTCAAAAATTTCTCCCCCTTGCCGTCCAATGCGTCCCATTCTATGGCCAGCTTTTTCAGGCCGTCTTGAGTGACTTTCCAGCTGATAACCGTCGCCACAGGGTTGCCGTGCGCGTTTAGCGAGCCCAACACGCACACATTTTTTTCGCCCACCTCTGTTTGACAAAAATGCCCCTGCGGACAGTCGCTGTCCAAGCTGCAGGTGTTGGAGCTTTCGCTATTGCCGGGCGTCTGGGTGAGGCCGGGGATGTTGAGATTGAAGTTGATGTCACATGCCAATAACCCCATGAGCCCCACTGCCCAAAAACCGCGCCTCATCAGGGCCACTCTATGGGATAACTCTTTTATATTACTTGCTAAATTCATATATTTCTCCTGAGATATTTTGTCCCTGCCCCTCCAGCATACACGTCGGATTATATGCCCCGTAGCCTGACTTTTTACTACATCTCTGTTGTATAGAATTCTAGGTGTTTCTAGAAAATGAAGGAGGGTGTTTACTGCAAATAACAGTCCCACCACTTATGCCGAACGGGGTGTAGGGACTGGCCCCCATGGGTCCTTTGGGTTTTTGCTACGAGGGGCAGCGCATTTGGGATAGAAGATGAAAGCTGTCCTCAAGTCCTCACTTTTTTAGCCAACCCAACAAACACCCGCCCTCTCTCCTCCACACATTTTGTCTGTGGTATATTTATAGCAAAACAGCAAAGGAACCTTTATATGAACAACAAATACCTTCCCATTGGAACGGTTGTCTTGCTGGAAGAAGCAACCAAAGCGTTGATGATTTATGGCAGATACCAAAGAGACACCGGTACAGGAGAAACCTATGACTATGTGGGCTGTCTCTATCCAGAAGGCAACATCGGAAAAGAACATACCTATTTGTTCAACGCAGATAAAATTGTCGAAGTGCTTTATGTGGGGTTTGACAACGAAGAAAACAAAGAATTAACAAAAAAATTGCAAGCCCAAACGCAGACAACGAGTCCTTTGGGCAGACCGTTGAACATATAAGCTGAGCGTTGGTGTGAACAGGAAAAGAAGGTTTATGGTTTCACAGCTTCTGCTTCTATAATCTGCTCTATAATCTCTGCGGCATCCTGAACCAATTTGGGACAGAGCTCTTTCACCCGTTCCGAGGCGATTTGCTTGTCGCCCTTTGTCAAGTCAACGCCCAAAAGCTCGAAGCAGTGGGTTGTTTTGTTTCTTTCCTCAAACAGTGCGGCAAATTTCCGCACCCAAGCATAACTTTCCTCTCTCTCGTGGCTGTCTTCCTTCGAAGTATTGCCATATTTCAACCCGATGAGCAGATAGGCGGCCGACACGGCCCCGCAGGTTTCTTGTCGCCTGCCCATCCCCGCTCCCAGGCCACAAGCGATTTTGAGAGCTGTCTTTTCATCCAAACCCAACGCCTCGCTATAGGTGGACAAGATGGCCTGAGAGCAGTTAAAACCGCTCTTAAAACAAGCTACTGCCTCGTTTACTTTGGATTTCTTCATGAGATGGACTCCTGGGTTTCCGGCCTTGTTCGACAGACTGACGACCTCCTCTGTATTTTCTTATCACTAAATATTAGATAATTTGGAGAGGATATTACCCTAGGGGCCTAGGGTAGCGAAGGCCCCCCAAACGCCCCGAATGCTTACCCCCCTGGGCAACAGAAAGTGGAGGCCCCCCGCAGGCACCCCCCCTCAGGGAGACAATTCCCAGCTTTTGAGCAGCCAACCGGCCAGTTTATAGAGGATACGGGCGCCTACGTTGGCGTCCCACTCCGAAGCGCCGGGGGCTACCTCACTCAAGTCAAACCCCACCACACGCTTGCCCGCCCCCACCACCGCTTTCAACAGGCCACAGGCCTCGTGGAAAGACAACCCCCCCGGTACGGGCGTGCCCGTGTTGGGGCAAAGGCCGGGCTCCAACCCGTCAATGTCAAAAGAGACATAAACACACTCCGGCAGCGCCGCCGCTATGCGCGCCCAAAGGGCCTGCATGGGCAAAGCTTGCATGCGGTGCTCGGCGAGCGCTATGTCAAAGAAAGTCTGAATCCGCCCAGGGGTGGCGTGAATGAGGGCGGCTTCGGCCTCCCCTAGGTCCCTCACCCCTACTTGGACGAGTTGGCTAACCCCCTCCAGCTGCTCTAATACGTTATACATAATGGAGGCGTGGGAATAGCGTAGCCCCTCAAAGGCTATTCTTAAGTCCGCATGCGCATCTATGTGCAATACCCCCATACCCGGGTATTTCTCCGCATGTGCACGTATGCTGCCGAAGGGTGTGGAATGATCTCCCCCCAATACCCCCACGTATTTCCCCTGGCGCAACAAGGCCGCGCACGTTTCATAGGCCCAGTGGTTGAGTTTCTCGCATAGGGCATTGACCGAGGCCAGCGTTTGGGGGGCGTGGGGGGCTTTCTCCCGCAGCGCGTGGGCCTGCGCATTCCACGCCTGCACCTGGCTTGGAATGTCCAGCATGGCCATGCCGGCCGCATAGGGTTTGCCCGTCTCCAAGTCCCACAAGTCCACCTGGTGGGAAGCTTTGAGGATGGCCTCAGGGGCGAGGGCAGCGCCGCGGCCATAGCTGGTGGTAGCGTCAAAAGGTATGGGTATAACCACCAGCTGGGCCTCCTCAGGGGTATAGGGGAGGCCGAAGAGGCCCGAGTCTTCAGCGGCAGCATCGTCTGGGTTAAAAGTAGGCATAAGGGCAGGGGGGTCAATAGAGAGGGGCAATAAAGCAGAGAGGAAGGGAGGGGGTAGAGCAGTGGACCCTAGGGGGGCTAACCCTAGGCCTACCCTACCCCTCTGGGGGGGCTACCACTCTAATACCACCTTACCGAAGAAGTCGTTTTTGGACATGTCGGCGAGGGCCTGGGCTACCTCGGAGAAGGGGTAGGTTTTGGCCACAACGGGGTGCAGTATTTGCTTTTCAAACAGGGGCAGCACGGCGGCGGAAAAGGCGCGCGCGAGGAGAATTTTGTCGGCCAAGGCGCGGCTGCGTAGGGTGGTGCCGATGAGCTGTACCCGTTTGTTTAACACTGCCCCTAGGGGTAACTCACAGGCTACCCCTGCTAAAAGGCCTACCAGCAGCAAGCGGCCGCCCGGGGCCATGGCGGCGATGGACTCGGGGACATAGTGGCCGCCCACCAACTCCAGCACCACTTGTGCGCCGCCGGGCCAAGCGGTTTTGAGGGCGGCGGCAAACTTCGCCGGCTTTTCGCTAACCAGCACCCCCACGTCCAAGCCCAGGGCCTTGGCTTGCTCCAATTTGTCGGCCGTCCTGGAGGTGCCGGCGACGGAGCAGTCCATGGCCTTGGCCAGTTGCAAGCCCGCGCTGCCCACGCCGCTGCCCACGGCGTGTATGAGGACGCGGCCGAAGCGGCCCAGCCCCCCTTGCAGCACCATGGCGTCAAAGGCCGTCATAAAGGCCTCGGGGATAGCGGCGGCCTGGGCATAGCTGAGGTGTTGGGGGAGGGGCAAAAGCTCCCCCTCATGGAGGGTGACATACTCCGCCCAGGCCCCCCCGCCTACCAATCCCATCACCCTGTCCTCGGGTTTAAAGCGCTGGGTTTTTTCGCCCACGCGCAGCACTTTGCCGGCAAACTCAAGGCCCGGAATGTCGGCGGGCACGCCGAAGGGCGCGGGGTAGAGGCCCCGTGTTTGGAGCAAGTCCGCCCGGTTAATGGCGCTGGCTTTGACTTTGACGAGAATGTCTTCCGGCCCAAGCTTGGGCATGTCGCGTTCCAGCAATTGCAGGCCCTGGGGGCCCGAGGTATCCGTCATGCAAATGGCTTTCATAGGGGGGGTATTAACATAAATAAGCAATAGGTGTGGGGGGTGTTTTTTCCCTTGCAGGGGGCTGTTAAGGAAGAGATTTATTTTCGCCCTCCGGGCGGGGGTAAAATAGTCTTTTCGTCCCTCCGGGGGGGGGTAAGTTTCTCACTTTGAGCGTTGTTTATTAGGCCCTGGCGGGCCCGCTTTATTGCTGGGCCTGCGGCCCGGCTGTTTTTTAAAACAATTTTTTTACCCTCCGGGGGGGGGGTGCTGGGCCTGCGGCCCGGGCTTTTCCGCTGCGCGGCGGCAGTAGGTTTCGCCTACCGGCGAGTCACTTTTTTGTGTGACAAAAAAGTAACCAAAAAAACACCCTCTGGGGCCCTGCGGGGCTCCTGCAGCACTCGCGACCCCCTCG